>Ga0315306_10000003_pt1 | contig 251764 bp, 263 predicted proteins | sample TDP1_MG_FD_203803 | JGI IMG/M metagenome (GOLD analysis project Ga0315306, IMG submission 203803) | Freshwater sediment microbial communities from Lake Towuti, South Sulawesi, Indonesia - TDP1 | ecosystem: Environmental > Aquatic > Freshwater > Lake > Sediment | place: Indonesia: South... | reverse complement strand
GCTAGGTCGCTGAGGAGGCATTTCAAAGGTCGGTGGAGGCTCCCGAAAAGATCGCCGTAGACCAGAGTTTAAAAATGTTCTTCTGTCCCTGTCCCTCTACCCGATGAGAGATCAGTGCGTTGTTGTATGTTTAATTTGCGGTGTACTGTTGCAGCCGCGGACGCATTGTAGTTATCACTAACGGGGAAGAGAGCTTGCCAAAAAACGTTTAGCGTAGGTTAAAATGCTTGATGACGACCCTGACATTAATACCTTCTTTTCTCTCTTCTCTTCGCCCAGCATTCCCGGCAATACACAGGCCTGCTAGGATCAGGCTTGAATGGAACCTCGCATTCATTGCCGCAATCGGCGCAGGTTGCCTTGTGCATTTCTCTGGGTCTGCTGTACCTGTTCCCGTACGACGTTTCTATCACGCTCCTTTTTCTCACACAAAAATCAGATTCCTAAGAATCTTGATTCTTGCGTGCGTTCTAATCGTGAATAAGTCTCTTATAAACTTTATCCGGAAGTTTTATACATAAAAGGCATACTTTACATTATATCTTACTTTTAGTCATACTATATCTCAAGCTTCATTGTTCTTTTCCAAGCGACACTCACACGGACTTTAATTGATGAAGAAACGAGTTTGCCACAGGAGATGCCATAATAGGATAAGTGGAAAGCTTCTAGAACCGTTAATCATAATAAGCAGACAGCCTACTTTTATGCGTTCATGATCATGTGGGGAAGAGTGAGACAATGCCTAGGGATCCTGTTTGCGGCTTGGTTCTGGACGAGGATGCACCTAAATTTAAGATCAGTTACGGAGGAGAAACATACTATTTCTGCAGTGTGAAATGCAAGAAGAAATTTAAAAGGAACCCGAACAAATTTGGAAAGTAAAAAACGAATTATTCGCCATTCTTGAAATAACGTCTTGAACAATTTCAAGCAGTTACCTGTATCGCGGCGGATTCATGGTTGCAGTTCCACTCCCACTCTATGGCAGACCAACCTTTAAATCTCTTCGGGACAAATAAATCGCGGATCTGAATGTCGGAATTCAAGTACAAGCAGGTTATCGTCTTACGAAGCGACTTAGGGATAAGCCGAGGGAAGATTGCAGCCCAAGCAGGCCACGCCGCCGTCTCCGCCGCCGAAGAGGCCAGAAAGAAACAGCCCAAGTGGTGGAGGGCCTGGATGGAAGAGGGCCATTGTAAGGTAGCCCTGAAGGTGGGCTCCGAGCGGGAGCTTCTGGGGCTTGAGGAGGAGGCGAAGGCGGTGAACCTGCCCGTGGCCCTGATCTCCGACCGAGGGCTCACCGAGATTCCGCCGGGAACCAAAACCTGCCTAGGCATAGGCCCCGCGCCGACAGACCTCATAGATAAGATAACGGGCAGACTTCCCCTTCTGTGAAGAACATGCTGAGAAATACGTAGACAGTGTAGAAAGTTCTTTGGAAATCGTCATCAGGCTTTGACATGTACGCGTATACTCCAAGTCTCGGAACTAACTGTTTCCTAATTTCTCCTTTTTACTTCGCTTGCGCATATACGATCTTACGCCCTGTATTGTTCGGTTGCTTCGAAACACCTTTCTAGAAATTCCTTCAGTTAAAACGTTTGTAGGCTCGTACTTTGATGCTTGAAACCGTCGCCATAAAATTGTTCCTTGCCAAAACTCTTACTTTTTCGAACCCAGCGTTCCTGATTTTCTGGAGATAATCTGCTTCGTCTAGCGCTCCGGCTACGCAAGCAGCCCACATTTCCGGGTCTTCACGAATTTCGGTAGGAAGCTCTCCTTGCGTAACTATGTCAGAAATTAGCATGCGTCCTCCGGGTTTTAGTACTCTGAAGGCTTCGCTGAAAACTTTGTCTTTATCGGGTGAAAGGTTGATGACGCAGTTGCTGATTATAACATCGACTGTTCCGTCTTCGACAGGAAGGTTCTCGATTTCACCAAGCCGAAACTCCACATTTTCAGTCTTCATCCTTTCAGCGTTTTTCTTGGCAAGTTGAATCATTTCTTCAGTCATGTCCACCCCTATCACCTTCCCCTTAGGACCGACCTTTTTGGCTGCCAAAAACACGTCAATGCCTCCTCCAGAGCCGAGGTCAAGGACCACCTCTCCTTCCTTCAGACCCGCCAGAGCGGTCGGGTTGCCACATCCCGCCACTGTTCTTATCGCAGAATCTGGCAAGCCTTTTAGTTCTTCATCTGAGTAACCAATCATCCTAGTATATGAAGTTCTTGAACTTGGACTGCAACAGGTCGTTGCTTCGCAGCACGAGGTTCCCTTCGCCACTTCTGCGTAACGTTTTTTCACGTGTTTTTTTATTTTCTCGTTTTTCTTCGTCATACACCGACCGCTCTCTCGTATTGGATGCTCAATAATATGCTTGTTAGGAATACTTAAATGTGTTGGATACCCAATAATTAACGACGACCACAATGTCCGAAGAAGACTATGAAATATGTCCTCCTGAATGCTGCGACATGAGAGGAATGCTCTCCTTTCTGATACTGTGGTTGCTGTCAAAGAAGCCCATGTATGGACAAGAACTCGCAAAGGAGATCGGCAAGAGAAAGGGAACCAAACCCAACCCTGGAACCATTTATCCAGCGCTCAGAGAATTGAAGAACCGCGGTCTAATAAAATCAAAGAAAGAGGGAAAAGTAACCAACTACCACATAACAGAAGAAGGAAAAAAAGGAATTCAAACAGCCTGCGAGTATTTTTGCAAAGCCTTCGGAGAAATCTTTCAGGAACGCATGCACGTCCGCGCATCTGGCAAAATACTATGAATCTCAATTCGCATACAATTTAAAACGATAAACGCGCTTGGATGAGGAGGGGAATTTCCGCGAGGGACTGGATGACGTAGTCTGCTTGGAATTCTAAGCCTTCAGAGGGGCTCCAGAAGGCTAGGGTGTGAGTCTGAACCGGTCCCTGGGGAACAGCACCACTTCCCGTATGTTCCGTTTCCCGGTGAGGGCCATGACCAGCCTATCAAGGCCCACCGCCCATCCCGCGTGGGGGGGCATGCCGTAGTCGAAGACCTTCAAGTGGTACCGGAAGGATTCGGGCCTCAGCCCCTGCTCCCTCATCCTCTTGGTCAATAGGCTTTTGGAGTGGACGCGGGTTCCCCCAGAGGCGATCTCTATCCAGCTCCACATAAGGTCGAACCCCTCGGATAGTTTCGGGTTGTCGTCTCTGGGTTTTATGTAGAAGGGCTTGGACTCGGTGGGCCAGTCCGTGATGAAGTAGAAGTAGGGGTGGAGCCTCCCCAAGGTTCTGAAGGCCGTGGTGGGCACATCTTCGCCCCATGGAACGTGGATTCCCTTCCCCTCCAGCTCCTCGATGACTTGGTCGTAGGTGAAACACCGGAAGGGCGTTTCAGGCACCTCGATCTCGTGTTTCAGGATCTTCAGCTCTCCCCTGCACCTTTCCTTCACGGCCTTGTACACGTGCTGTATGATATCTTCGAGGGTGCCTATGACGTCTTCCGCGGTTGCGTAGGCCTCTTCGATGTCAACCATGATGACTTCACTGATGTGGCGGCGGGTGTGAGACTTCTCCGCCCTGAAGACAGGCCCTATCTCGAAGACCTTCTCAAAGTCCATGATCAGCTGTTCCTTGTACAGTTGGGGGCTTTGGGCCAGGAAGGCCTCGCGTCCGAAGTAGGCCACGGGGAACAGGTCTGCTCCCCCCTCGGTGGCGGTGGCGATGATCTTGGGCGTGTGCACCTCGATGAAAGCCCGTTCTGACAGGAAACTGCGTATCGACTCCAGCGTGACGTGGCGGATTCGGAAGATCGCCCGGTTCTCGTCTCGCCGCAGGTCGAGGACCCTCGCGTCCAACCGCACATCGATGTCCGCGGGGGTTCGGCCCGTTATGTCCAAGGGGAGTGGGTGCCTCGCCGCCGCCAACACCCGGATCTCGATGGGTATGATTTCAACCCCTCCGGGTGCTTGCTCCATCTTCTTGACAGTTCCCCTCACGCCGATGCTGTACTGCCTCTGCAGGGAATCGGCCTTCCCCAGCACCCCTTTACTGACCTCGTCGCGAGGGATGGTGACTTGGACTGTGCCCTCCTTGTCCTGGAGAATCACAAACCTTATGCCGCCTAGGTCCCGGATATCCCGGACCCAGCCTAGAAGGGTGACCTCCTCTCCCTCCAGTTCGGGCTTTATGTCGGCGGAGTACAGGGTTCTGCGCCACTTCCCCAGTTGGTCGAGCTTCATGGGAGGACCTCCGTACGGGCGAAGCTTCTCACTTAACTGTCACGTAGACATTGCGCCCATGTTCCTACATAAGCTTAATTCTTTCTGAAAAAATCCCTGTTGTCTTTATCTGTTCCGTCAGATTCGAATGGCTGCATCTTCACTCGAAAATCAACTGCCTGTCAACGGGCAAACTCGACTCTGAGGGTTACCCCGCGGAGTGTTTGAGCTATCTCCTTCAGCGCCTTCACGTTCACTCTTGGCGGTTTCTGTCTCCTCTTCTTCAGGATCACCCTGGTCTCGGTGGTTCCGTCGGGGAGCCAGATCGTGTTTATGGTGATGATGCTGTGGGGGGCGAAGAGGTCTTCCAGAAACTTTCTGTAGTCCACCCCGTGTTCCAAGACCCGAATCTTCCTCCCAACCTCTCCCCTCAGGTCCTTGACGATCTTCCCCCCATAGCTCAACAGACGCGCCACGTCACCCTTTCCCACCACTAGGGCTAAAATACCGTGAGCCTCCACCACCCTGTGGAAGTAGACCTCTTGGAGCGAGGGGTACGTCTTTTCAAGGGACAGGAGCAAGCGGGCGATCTTCAGGTCGAGTTCGCTAATTTCACCCGACTCGAGTTTCCTCTGGCAGCTGGAACACAGGATTCCGCTCTTCAGACAGAAGCTGCAGAGTTGCGAAACGACCACACAAATACCTGCCTACGCCTTGTCAACAGTCGGGTTTTGACATGATAGGAGATCAAGCCATATAAGGCTTCCCCTCATTCGCAGTAACCCACACGCACAAACCGGGGCCATCCCCTGAACGATTCAGCCCGTATATACCCATTCCCCATTGAAGAACTGGCGACGCGGGACCCAGTTTCTAATCAACTAGAAACGATGACCAGCATAACCCCCAGATAAAGTCCTCTGCTGTAAGAGCTTCGAAAAAAGAAGGGCGGCGGAGCTCAAACAGCTTTCGTCGCTATTTTGACAGGGTGATCTCGATGGTGCTGACGTTAAAGGGCGTGCCGCCCTCTTCGAAGGGTGCCAGCTGTTCCGTGCCGACGCTTATGTTTTTGATCTTCACGTCCGGCATGAATCGACGCCTGATGACCTCCACGACATCCACGGCTCGGCTGATGGCCCTGCCCCTAGCCTTCACGTCCACTTCGCCCGCTCCGCCGTGGAAGATGGTTATGCAGGCCAGCACGTAGTTCATGACAGGCTTTCGTCCAATCAGCACAGCGTTGCTCTCTGACATCTCACCGCCTCACTCTCCAGTCTTTGTGCACGCCAGAACTTTTTATGATTTTTTTGAGGGATAAATGTGTTACGGTTGTCCACTTTGGGATGACATTCAAGCCCTCAAGTTTGTTTTCGGTTTTCCATGAACCAGACGGTAGAACTACCCGGTTTGCAAACACCGTGCCTTATCCCTTTCGAAGGCACACCCGGCCCCGCCTTCCTTCAACCGTGAAAAAGACGATTTCATCGTCCTCCTTCAACTCCAAGAGCTCCCGGACTTCCTTCGGAATAGTCACCCGAAACCCCGCGGACACCCTGATAGTTGCTAAGACAACCACCCTTAATCACCTCTCCCAACGATCAACATCCTCCATCCGCTCACGATCTTTTCTGCAGCTATGGTGGTTAAAGCCGATTCAATTTTCGCCATTCAACTTCCTCCCAGCCTCTTTCTTCCTTTTAACCCTATTTAACGCTTTTTGCCTTTCACCCTCCTTCTGGGTTTACGGTAATTCTAAATTCTTCTCTCCGTGTTCCACCGAATTCTTTCTCTTAGAGGTTAAAAGTTCCGTTTTCTAAAAACAAAGGAGGGTTGTCGAGGAGGCGGCGGTAGGGGCTTTGCGGAGTTCGGACCGTGGTACTCCATAACTAACGAAGAAGATTTCAAGATGGGTATGAAGAATAGAATCGGAAAGAATGACATCAAGGTTTTTGTGGCAATAAGGTTCAAAAAGTGAGGACCGTTACAGAAACGGCTGAAGGCTTCTACAAAAAGGTTGGATTCAAAGTAGATGCAAGATTTGTGCGAGTCAGAAAGTGGTTATCTAAAAGATAGGAAATGAGGGGGTTCAAAAATGGTGAAGAAGCTCAGGAAGTTTAATTCTTGAATAAGTTTTCGCGCTTCTTAGAAAGTAGATATCCGATTGATATTCCAGCCAACAGTCCGCCGAAGTGGGCGAAGACATTGACGCCAACCCCTGCGCTGAGGATGAGAAGGTAGAAACCATAGACAAGTGCCACGGTTATCGATCTTCCATACGAACCACCTAAGTAAGCTATCCATGCTCCGAAAAGGCCGAATATGGCTCCAGACGCCCCGACTGATGTGACAAGGGGTCCCTGAAGGAGGCTTAAAAGACTTCCCAGCAGCCCTGAAGCGAAGTAAATAGTGAAATAATTTGCCTTGCTTAAGAGTTCCTCAACTCTTAGGCCGAAGACGAGGAGGAAGACCATGTTACCTACAAGGTGAATAACGTTCGCGTGGACAAAGATAGCGGAGAACAGTTGCCAGTACCAACCTTGGAAAACCCGAATGTTCTGCTGACCATAAGTCTCCAACACACTAGAATTTATCTCAATGAAATTTTCACTCATTATTGAAGTGAAGATGTAAACCCCCACATTTACAATTATAAGAGCGCCTGTGGACGAAAAACGAATACCCCTTGTTTTTTCACTCATATGAACAAACCGCGTGGAAACTCGTCATGAACGCAAAATCCCGTGGCGACCGCGGAAAACTCGACCCAAGCTGCTCTGCGCCGACCTTTGAAGCCGTCCTTAGGTTTTTCAAGGCCCTCTGCACCTCTCCTCCGCTGCGTGACCATCAACGTTTTTTCCGCGTCCGGACCAGTCCGACCCTTAAGGGTTCTCCATTGATTTCGTATCGTATCACGTGGGCTTCCTTGGGTGGTTCGGCCCTGTGCAGCGCCGTGGAAAGAGTCTCAGCGGCTATGTAGTCCCCGTGGACTTGGAAGGCCTCGGTGAGCCTCGGCCCCGCCTCGTAGTAGGTTTCAATCTCGTCCGCAATGTGGAAGCCGGCCTCCTTCCGCTGGTTCTGGATGCGGCGCACGATGCCCCGGGCCAGGCCCTCCACTCTCAGCTCCTCCGTGAGGACCGTTTCCACGCCCACCAAGATGCCCGACTCCTCCGCCAGTGCATAGCCCTCTTTAGGCTTGGTGTGCACCTCAATCTCTTCGGGCAGGAGGGTGACGACTTGGTCTTCCACCTTCACGTCCACACTGCGACCCTCTTGGAACAGCGGGGCAAGGGTGTTGGCGTCCATTTTGGCTACTAGGGCCTGTATCTTTGGAAACAGGGGGCCGTGTTTCTTGCCCAGTGGCCGCGGTAAGAGTCGTATCTCGTTGTCCACCAGTTCCTCTTCTTTTGTGGTCAGAACCAGCTCCTTCACGTTGAGTTCGTCTTTGATTAGGTCGGTGAGTCGCTGGAGTCGTTCCAACACGTCTTTCTCTGCCGCGACCTTCGCTCTGAGCAGGGGTTGCCGCAGCTTTATGCCTGCCTTGTTGCGTGCGGAGTGGCCTAGACCGCTGACTTCAATGGTTAATTCCATGTCTTTCATCAGTTCTTCGTCGATGAGGGTTTTGTCGGGGGTGGGCCAGCTGTTGTGGTGTACGCTCTTCGGCGAGTCTGGGTTTATGCTGCGCACGAGGTTCTGGTACATCTCCTCAGAGATGAAAGGGACAAAGGGCGCCAAGAGTTTCACGAGGGTTGTCAGGCAGGCGTAGAGGGTTGTGTAGCCGGCGTTTTTGTCTTCGTCTGCTTCGCTTTTCCAGAACCTTCGCCGGGAACGGCGCACGTACCACTTTGAAAGTTCATCCACAAACTGCTCTAAACGGGCCGCGGCGTTAAAGGCGTCATAATCTTCTAGGTGAGTGGTGGCGTCTTGGATGAGCCTTTGAAGCTTTGACAAGATCCAGCGGTCTAGGAACGAGTATCGGGCTGCGGTGTCCTTCGGAGTCCACTTGTCTAGGTTAGCGTATGTCACGAAGAAGCTGTACACGTTCCAAAGGGGGATTAGGAATTGCCGCTTGGCCTCATCCGCTCGGCTGTATCCGAAGAGCAGGTCGTTTTCCGGTTTGGTCGCGCAGTATATCCACCGCATCACGTCCGCGCCCATGGTCTCGGCGGCATCGTCGAACCAGATCACGTTGCCCCAGGACTTGTGCATCTCCCGTCCCTCCTCATCCAACACCGAGCCGTGGCCGAAACATGTGCGGAAGGGTGGGCGGCCCTCCAAGATGGTGCTCATGGCCAGCATGGAGTAGAACCAGTTTCGAAACTGGCCGGGTAACGACTCGCAGATGAAATCGGCTGGAAACCACTTCTCCCAATATTTTTGGTCTTGATGATAATTGAGGGTCGAGTAGGCCACGATACCGGCGTCCAGCCAAGGGTTCCCCACATCCAGAATACGGGACGTGACCGCTCCGCACTTGGAACAGGCGATCTTGACGGCGTCTATCCAGGGTCGATGGGGCGTGTGGCCCTCGAAATCCTTCCAGCCTTCCACGGCCCGCATCTTCAGCTCTTCCTTGCTGCCTATGACATCGAAGTTTCCACACTTCGGGCATTCCCAGATCGGCAGGGCTAGGCCCCAGTACCTCTTCTTTGAGATCAGCCAGTCCTCCATGTTCCGAAGCCAGTCCAGCTCCTGTTGCAGGCCGAAATCCGGAATCCACCGAACCTGCTGGGCAACCTCCATGATCTGGTAACGGAGGTTCTCCCTCTTCTCCTCCTCGCTGGCCTCTTCCAGCGGCCTGTCAAGCTTCTTTCCCATGGAGATAAACCACTCGTCAACGAGGCGGAAGACCAGCTCGCTTCCGCAACGCCAACAGACAGGATAACGGTGAGTGTAGTCCTCCACCTTGAAGAGCAAGCCCTTCTCCCGGAGGTTCTCGATGATGGGCTGAGCTGACTCGTAGACGTGGGTGCCCGTCAGCCAACCGAAGCCCTCCACAAGGACGCCGAACTCGTTTAAGGGGGCCACCGCCGGCAGGCCGTACCGCTTCCCCAGCTCCAAGTCCTCCTTACCGCAACCCGGCGCAATGTGGACGACGCCTGTACCCTCTTCCCCGCTCACCTCCTCCCAGAGGATGACACGGTGGGCGTCAACCGCTCCTAGGTCTTGCTCGGCGGGGAGCTCGTCGAATGGCCCTTTGTAGATCCAGCCCTCCATGTCCCTTCCGGTTAGTCTTTCCAGAACCTTGTAGTCTCCCTTTGGGAAAGTCCGGTTGAGAGTAGCCTCGGCCAAGTACATGACTTCGCTGTTCTGTTGAATCTTAACGTAAGACATGTCCGGATGCACTGCAGCTGCAACGTTGGAGGTCAGGGTCCAAGGTGTCGTCGTCCAGACCAGCAATGCTTCCCCGGGCCGGCCCCGCAGAGGGAACTTCAGGGTGAGACCGGGGTGGGTAAGCTCACGGTAGCCCTCGGTGACGATCTCGTGTTGGGAGAGGGCGGTGGAGCAGCGGGGGCACCATGGCATCACGTCTCTGCCCTTGTATATCCATCCGCGCTCGTGGCACTTCTTGAGGACTGCCCAGATGGTGTAGTTGTTCTCGTCGGAGAAGGTGAAGTATGAGCCACCCAGCTGCGGCGTGCCCAGCCTGCCGACGATGTGCTCCGCCGTGTCGGAAACCGGGCCCTCAGGCCCTTGAACGGTCACAGCCTCTTCTTGGCGTTCCAAGCGGTCAACCAACTTGCGCAGCAGCTGGGGGTCGTCCCAGTCCATCCAGTAACCCAAGCGAATGGACTGTTCAACTTGGATGGCGGCGAAGCGAAGGGCCCGCTGCTTGCACCTCTTGACGAACTCGGTGATTCCGTAGGCCTCGATGTCACGCTTGGACTTGAAGTCGAGTTCCCTCTCCACCTCCACCTCGATCCAGAGGCCTTGGCAGTCGAAGCCATTCTGGTAGCGGAGATCAAAACTCTTCATAGCCCAGTAACGCTGATAAAGGTCCTTATAGGTGCGCCCCCAAGCGTGGTGGACCCCCATAGGGTTGTTGGCGGTGATCGGGCCGTCTATGAAGGACCAGCGCTTCTTGCCCCTATTTAGGGCTACACGTTTCTTGAAGGCACCCGTCTCCGCCCAAAACTTGAGGATACGATGCTCCAACTTGGGAAAATCGACTGTAGGCCCCACTTCTCGGAACATGCCTTTACCTCCTCCAGCCACGGTTCATCTCAAAACAGAAGCAAAGTTTGGGCGTGTACCCTTTATTTCTCCAGAATTCAGGAAATTCATTTTCGAGCTTCAGCGGATGATAATTCATTATAGCCCGGTGTCCAGAATCAGCCTTGAATTTGGCGGCCACCTCTCATCCTAGCTCCCGCCAGCAACCAGATGCCTCATAGGAACATATTAACCTTTGCATTCACCGTTGGAGTTACCGGGAAAAGGAGTGGAAGCGATTCTACAGATCGGCCCTTCTTCCCAGGGCGTCCCGGAGGGTTGGAGCGGAATATGTATCCAAGCCGTATTTTTATAAGAGCGATTTCGGTAACCTACTACTGCATGGGTGCTCGTTTACATGAGCTCGCAGATTGAAAAGAATCCTCGTGCTTCAAATACGGTTGCCTTAGCGGATCGGTTGAGAATCCGGGATTATCTAGATCTTAAAGAAGAGCTCAGGTCAAGAATCGTTAGGCTAGTTCCGGAAACCGTTCAATCAGCTTACTTCTACGGTAGTATTGCTACTGGTGACATTTCGCCGGGATTAAGCGACCCTGATGTTTATGTCGTACTAAAGACTGAAGGGGGTGAACTATCTGGTCATGTAATCAAAAGGCTTCTTCGTGAACTCTGGGATTTAGCTGTCCATCCGATCTATAATCGAGTCTGGGGTGTTCATTGGATACATTTCGACAAAGATATTAATGTTGATAGAACGCTGAGTAATCCATTGGCGCTTCTAACGTATTTATATAGAAGCGAGTTCATAGCAGGAGAAAAGCTCACTCTTCCGAAACCTGATTATGACAAGATCTTGACTTGGATGCGGGAGTTCATGGCTCCTCCTGACGAGAAGAAGCAACTTGAAAAATGGTTACTCTCTACAAGAGTTATACAAGGTCCGAAAGGACTGTTTTACCCCCTCGAATCAACAATTTTTCATCTCGGCGCTTGGGTGGCTGTAGCGAAGCATAAGTTCCCAAAAACGCATTCGGAATCATACAATTTGCTCATCAATGCCGTGCCAACGAGCGAAGACTATGTAAGAAAGATTGCAGAAATAAGAGAAAATTGGTACGAAAACAACGATTTTGAAAAGGTTCTAAACGTGTATCTCGAAGGCATAGAAAGGATTCCCAAGATCGAGAAGAAACTTATTGAATTGCTCTACGAATAGAAAGAGATGGGTAACAAGCAGACTTACAGGATAGTCCTCCTTCCATCGGCTTCCCTTCGGAAGACGCCGAACTCGCCCTTGACTTCTCTAAGCTGTTCGCTGGAGAAGACGGGGCCGTCCTTGCAGACGCGGTATTTTCCTATGCAGCAGCTTCCGCAGATGCCGATGCCGCAGCGCATGTACCTTTCGAGGCTTGCTTGGAGGGGTGTCTTGTGTCGTTCGGCTAGTTGGAACAGTTTCTGTATCATCCCTTCTTGGCCGCAGGTGTAGATCATGTTAAACCTCTGTTCCTTTAATGCTTGTTCCGCCGAGTCCGTAGCGAGGCCCTTCAATCCGTAGCTCCCATCTTCAGTGGTAGCCACAATCTCCCCGTTGACCTCCGAGAGGGCACGCCTCACCCTGCCCAAGAACAGAAGCTCATCCCGCGTCTGAGCCCCCACCACAAAGGTGACCTTCACGCTAAGCCCTGCAAGCCTTTCCGCCAAGGGCGCGAGGGGCCCCATCCCGCAGCCTCCCCCCACCACCATTATGTTCCCGGTTATCAAGTTGAAGCCTTGGCCGTAGGGTCCCCGGACTCCTATGATGTTCCCTTTCTTCAGGTTGTGCAGGGCCGCAGAGGCTTCGCCCACCCTCTTCACCGTGAAGGCTGAAAGGCCTTTTGCGTCCATCTTGGAGAGGCTCATGGGGACCTCGTCGACGCCGGGGATCCAGATCATGATGAATTGGCCGGGGATGGCCTTGGAGCAGGCTTCGTCGTGGAAGGTGATGGACTTGACGGTGGGCGTCTCCGTCTTCACCGCCTCGACCTTTATCATCCTAGGCTTTTCAGTAGCGGTGGGATAAACCGACAATCTCCTCTACGCTCCCATAGTTTTTCCTCTTCAGGTACCGTCGGATACCCTCAGTGATCTCCCTGAAGACTCCGAGACCCCTCCAAGCGATGGCCGTGCCCACTTGGACGGCCGACGCCCCAGCCAACATGAACTCCACAGCATCCCTCCAGTCGACAATTCCCCCACAGCCAATCACGGGAATCCTCGTCGCCTTTGAGACCTCAAAGACGCACCTGACGGCCACCGGCTTGATGGCAGGTCCAGACAACCCTCCCACCCTATTGGCTAGAATGGGTCTGCCTGTCTCAATGTCGATGACCATGGCGTGCAGGGTGTTTATGCAGGTGAGGCCGTCGGCCCCTGCTTCTTCGGCCTTCTGGGCTACGGCTACTATGTCGGTGATGTTGGGGGTGAGTTTCACGAAGACTGGGATGCCGATGGTTTTCTTCACCGTCTCCACGACCTCAAAGGTCAACTTGGGACTCTGCCCGAGGGTTGCGACCTCCGCGTGGGGACATGAAACATTCAGCTCCAAGGCGTCCGCACCAGCCCTTTCCATCATCAACCCGACTTGCGCGAACTCTTGTCTCGACGCCCCGAATATGCTCGCGATCACCGGAACCCCCCCTTCCTTAGCGACCTTTATCTCCTGCACAAATTCCTCCACGCCGGGGTTCGGAAGGCCCACGGCATTCAAAAGGCCGCAGTCGGTTCCCACCAGAGTAGGGTTGGCGTAGCCTCCACGGGGTCTCGGCCCTATTGACTTAGTGACCAGAGCCCCAGCCCCGGCCTCCGCAACCCTTTTGAGGGACTGGCCGGTGACGCCCAGCACCCCCGCCGCCAGCATCACGGGGTTTCTCATCGTCAACCCGGCCACCTCGATCCCCACATTAGGTCTAACCATCACGGTCTCACCTTTGTGGGAAGGGTTTCGTCTCTGCGCACTTGCGTGACACTCCTCCTTTACGATTTTATTAGGCGTAACGCCTTTTAAAACGACCGAAACATTCACGGTGTTCGCGTCCGGCCTCCTGTTCAGCTGGGAATGAAAAGGTTCTTGAGGGGTTATGCGAAAGACATACTAGGTTCCTTTGGACATGAGTTAAGGGGCGTGTCCCGCAGGTAACTTGAAAGTGGTGGTGGATAGGTTGAAGGCGACGGTTGTGGAGTGCGTGATGGGTGTCTTCGGCTTCGGAGAGGCCAACGAGCTTGTGGACGCGGTTCTGTTCCCGAAGGACCCGGTGAAAACGGCTGAAAGGCTCGCGGGCATCGAGGCGGGGCGGGTCATCGATGAACTGGCTCAACTCGTCGAAAAATTGCGGAAGAAGGGTTACGAGGCCTTTGTCTTTGAGAATTTTGGGATGGCCAAGGGCGTCCGCGAGAGGCTGGGCGTCGAGGTGGATGTGGTTCGGCCCTCAGAGGCGGGCGAGATGCTCCGCGGAAACCTTGGCAAGGTTGCGGTAGACGTGGGGTTCGTGAAGCGTCCCGAAGAGATCCGCGCTTGGATTCACAGGGTTTCCATGGAGCTAACCAAGATGAGGGTGAAGAAGGCGGCGGAGAAGCGGGATCTGGTGGTGATTCAGGCGATCCAGACCTTGGACGACTTGGACAAGACGCTGAACCTCTTCGCAGGCAGGGTGCGGGAGTGGTACGGTCTCCACTTTCCAGAGTTGAGCCGCCTAGTGGAGAAGCACGAGACCTACACCCGCCTCGTCGCCACCTTGAGAAGGAGAGAAAACTTCACCGTCGAGAACCTAGAGAAGGAGGAACTGTCAAAAGCCAAGGCTGAAGAAACGGCCAAGGCGGCCCAAGCGTCCATGGGGTCTGAGCTGGAGGACCGAGACCTAGACCAGATACGGGCCATTTGCAACCACGCGCTGGAGCTCTACAAAGTGAGGAATTCCCTAGAGGGTTACGTGGACTCGACGATGGAGGAGGTGGCGCCGAACATCCGCGCGTTAGGGGGGCCGCTATTGGGGGCTCGGCTCATAGCCCTAGCCGGCGGATTGAACAATCTGGCGAAGATGCCGGCTAGCACCGTCCAGGTGTTAGGCGCCGAAAAGGCCCTATTCAGGTCCCTCAAGAGCGGCGCCTCACCGCCGAAACACGGAGTCATCTTCCAGCACTCCTCCCTCCAGGAGGCGAAGCGTTGGCAGAGGGGGAAGGTGGCAAGGACGCTGGCCGGAAAGCTGGCTATAGCCGCGCGGATTGACGCCTTCAGCGGCGGGTACAGGGGCGATGAGTTGAGGGGGGACCTCGAAAGGAGGATCAGGGAGATTCAGGAACGGTACAGGAAGCCTCCGGCGAGGAAGGGGCCCGTCAGAAGGCCGTCGAGGAGAGAGAAACGTGGCCGTAAAGGTTGAGGTTCACCCCCGGTTTCCAGAGGTCTACTGGGCCACCCTAGAAGGCGAATCCCGGAGGCTGGCCACCAAAAACCTCGCCCCGGGAAGACAAGTCTACGGCGAACGCCTAGTCAGCCACGGAGGCGTGGAGTACCGGGTCTGGGACCCTTTTCGGAGCAAGTTCGCCGCCGCCATCCTCAAGGGCTTGGAGACGGCCCCGGTTCAACCCGAACACAAAGTTCTGTACTTGGGGGCGGCCTCGGGAACCACCGCCAGCCACGTATCCGACATTGTTGGCGAAGGGGGCCACGTGTACTGCGTAGAGTTCGCCGCCCGCTCCATCCGGGAGCTGGTCGACAACGTCTGCCCGTTCCGCCTCAACATGTCGCCCATCTTGGCGGACGCCCGGTTCCCCGAAAGGTACGCAGCCCTTTTGGAGAAGGTGGACGACATCTACTGCGACATAGCCCAGCCCCAGCAGGCCAAAGTCCTAGCGGACAACGCAGACATCTTCCTCAAGGCCAATGGATGGATTATGCTGGCCGTCAAGGCTCGAAGTATCGATGTCACCAAGGCACCCTCAGAGGTGTACGAACAGGAGATGGAAACCCTCAAGGCCCGCGCGTTTCGCATAGAGGAAGTCGTGCACTTGGAACCCTATGACAAGGCCCACGCCATGATAGTGGCCCAGTGTCTTCCTTAAGGTTTGGTCTGTCGTGACGGGCTTTTGAGGTCAGAGAGTGGAAGGAAGGGAGTTAGTCTGTTAACTGCCTCTGTTCGTTTGAGCTGGCTTTCAAGGAAAGAGCTGAGGAAAGAGACATAAAAACGTTAGGTTGGGAACGCATAGGTTAAATCTTCAGTAACCTTTCGGGTTATTGGGGGTCTTGTTTTTCTACAATCGATTGCGCGCATAGAGATACTTAGACTTAAATAAAGGATGTAAACATCATCGTTAGCTGATGTAAAATGAAAGAGGGCAGATCGAGTCCTGGAGGCTATATTTTAAGGATTACGAGAGACGAGTGGGTTAAACAGGTCTTCGACCTTAAGAAGTATTACGTGAAAGTTAGGGGGAGATGGGAGCCAGGGTTAACCATTTTATTCGCCCGCAAGGCAGAGAAGGGCGACTCCTTCCTTGGATGCGGTGTCATTGGAAGCGTCCAGGAGTTGGAGGAATTATCTGAGGAGGAAAGAAGCGAGTGCGAAAAGTGGGGTTGGAAGCGAGCCTTAAACTTTAAGAGCATGGTCAGATTTGAGACCCCGCTGCCGATTAAGGAAACAGTGATAAAGGATGTGGGATTGAGGGGAAGCCGTCTGCATGGGTACCGCCTCACCTCAGCGCAGGTGCAATCCATCTTAGGCAAGGCTGGAGAGACATGCGATCTATTCAAGATAGATTGTGAACCTGTGTGATCCCCATTTGAACCATAAACCGTTTTTTGATCATGCCGGTCTAAGTTGAATCAAAGGCTCATGAACACAACTGTACAGACACGGAACACATTGTTTTGAAAAACGAAATTAAAAATTGTGCTTCGGCTTCTGGTTATGATTTTGGTCCAGCCGAAAGTATAAATATTGCGTTGATGTATTACATTTATGGTGAACATATAGTGAAGACAACCGTTGTCCTGCGAGATGAGGTCTACGAGTATTTGGTGAAGAAGGTTGGAAGAAGGAAGATTTCGGAGACGATAAACAGAATCCTCATAGAACATCTCTTCGCAAGCGACAAAAGCATGTTCGGCGTCGACCCATGGCTCACAACCGAGGGCTTAAGGGATGAGGAAGAGCCCCATGAGAACCCTTGACTCCTTCGCGTGGATAGAGTACTTCGCAGGCTCAAAGAAAGGGGAAAAGGTCAGGAGTTACATAGAAAGAAGAGAACCTCTCTACACCCCAGCCGTCTGCCTAACGGAGATCAAATGGAGATACCTGAGGGAGGGAAGGGACCCCACCGACGAGGTCAACTTCATCACAGAGAGGAGCCTAATCACCCCCCTAAACAGAGAAATTGCACTCTTAGCCGCCGACATCAAACAGAAACACAAGCTCCACACCATCGACGCCATCATCTACGCCTCCTCCCAAATCAAAAAACAAACATTAGTCACAGGCGACCAACACTTCAAAGGACTGCCTGACGTAGAAATAATATAAACCATTAAGCCAAGCCCGTGAACGCCAGCAGCGGCACACGGCCCAAGTCCCACAGATGGAGAGTTAGACCCCCTATATTCTAATAGGTTTCAAATATGCCAGATGATCTCCGCGCAGAAAGCCCGCTAATGATGCGCCTGCTTGTTGTTGTCATCAAATGTCAATAGACCCCCCTCCTGGAGAGCACATGAAAGAAAAAAACAAGGGCTAAAACAAAGTAAAAAATGGACCACCAAGACATTCCACGTTCGCTCTAATCTTCCGACGAAAGACCCATGTCTAAGGCAACCGGAAAGGAAAGGAGAGAGACAGGGCGAACCCACCTGAAAAGCCTAGAACCGTAGGTTTATATGGGAGCCCTCCAAATGTCTGGTTGTCTGAGGATGATCTGATGACGCGGGCGGAGATGCTGGACACCACCGAAGACATCCTGAACCGAGCTGGCTTCTTGGTCTCTCAGAGATGTGTCACTAGGTCCAGCTGTTTCGACTTCGCGGCCCGCCGGGAGGAGCTGCTCACCCTCGTCAAGGTCCTCGTGGACATCGGGAACACCTCCACCAAGGAGACCATGGAACTCCGAAGGATATCAAGGTTCCTCTCCGCCACCCCCATCTTAATCGCCGACAAGACGCGCGGCAGGCATCTGGACGATGACACCCTCTACATGAGGTACGGCGTGGGAGCGGTCACCCCCAAAACCTTCGGGAACATGGTGTTCCTGAAGATGTACCCCCTTGTGGAGGCAGGCCCAGGGGGCTACTACGTCAACCTCGACGGAAACGTGATCAGAGAAAGGAGGCAGGAGCTGGAGCTGTCAGTGGGGAAGCTGGCGGAGCTCATGGCGGTCTCCAGGAGGACCATCTACGGCTACGAGAAGGAGATTTCCAAGGCGTCCGTGTCCGCCGCCTACAAGCTCGGGTGGATCCTGGGAATCCCGGTGGCCCGCCCCACCAACCCTTTTCAGGCGTGTCCACTGGGAAGGGGCTTCTTGGCCGCTGCCAAGCGCGCCATCAGAAACCGCCTCCTAAACACGGTCTTGAGGAAGCTCTCCCACCTCGACTTCCGGGTGACCCACACGAAAAGGGCGCCCTTTGACTTCATAGCCCAAAATCCCGAGGAGGGACTGAGCATCATCGGCGGGGTCCCGGGCAGAAGGGAGCAGAACCTCGACCGGAGGACGGAGGAGATCATGAGCGTCGGCAGGGTCACTAACGCCCGGATGGTCTTTGTAACCGACGGCAGGCACGTCCCTAATAACGCCATCCCCCTGATCCACCGCGAGGAATGGGAAAGGATAAAGAGCCCTGAGGACCTGATGGCCCGCCTCTAGGCCAGCCTCATCTGCTTCGCCCCGGCCTCCGCCTTCAGCCTCTTCGCCGGCTTCCAAGACTTACGCACAAACTCCGGGTAGGACCCACACTTTTTAACCAAATTCTCCAAAAATCTGATGGTCTTGGGGTCAGAGGCGTAACCGGAGCCCAAGTCCCCGTGCCTCTCCCTCAACTCAGAAATCGCCCTGTCCCGCTCCACCTTAGCCAAGATGGATGCGGCTGAAACAACGGGGTATTTAGCGTCCGCCTTATGCTCCGACACTATCTGAACCCTGAAGGGAACCTCCTCCTCGATGTGGCGCCGGAACCGGTCAGCCAGCACGTCCGAAGCGTCCACGTAAGCCCTGTCCGGCCGGAGGGCCGTGATCACCCCGGCCATGGCCTTGGCCTCGAGGCGGTTCAACCTGTGGAGCTTCCTCCCGGTCCTGACCACCCTGTCGATCTCCGCCGGAGACAGCATCAAAACCTGGCACTGGAGAGCAAGTTCCCTTATCTCCTCAGCGAGGCGTTCCCGCCTGTGAGGGGAAAGAAGCTTGGAGTCCCTCACGCCAAGGTCCGCCAGCCGAGGCAGGTCGACCTCGTCAAGGAGGACGCCGGCGATGGCGAGGGGTCCGATGACGCAACCTCTGCCGGCGTCGTCGACTCCGGCTATTCTCATGTTGGGTGTCCTCATGGGCGGTTGACTGTATGGTGGTTTTAGGATTTTAGATTTTGCGCCTGGGATATCCCGTGTCTGTGTCTCCGTCTCCGCATCTCATCGCGCAAGTTCCTTACTGTGACGAAACGCGCCAAAAGAAGATGCAATTTGCCGCCCTTATGGTGACAATCCATAAATACACAAACAAAGAAGAATTCCACAAAGCAATTACAAATGCTCTTTCCAGGCGAATCACATGGCCTCAAAGGAGTTCAACCCTCAAGAGTTCGTGAAGCGACAGGTAAGGGAGATCCGAAAAGTCCTCGGTGGGGAACGGGCCCTCATCGCCGTCTCAGGGGGCGTCGACAGCACCACCTGCGCCGCCCTGACCCACCGGGCTGTGGGAGAAAACCTCCTCTGCGTGATGCTGGACGATGCCTTCATGAGGACCGGAGAGCCCGAGCGGGTCTCCCAACTCCTCTCCCAGCCTCCCCTAAACCTGCCCGTGAGGGTGTTGAACGTCCAGGAGCGCTTCCTCCAGACGCTGAAGGGCCTGCGGGACGCCGAGGAGAAGCGGAAGGCGTTCCGGGAGGTCTTCTACCAAACCCTGGGCGAGGCGGCCGAGGAGGAGGGGTGCCGGTTCCTTGTGCAGGGGACCATCCAAGCGGATGTCGTGGAGACCGCCGGGGGTATAAAGACCCAGCATAACGTTCTTTCCCAGATAGGGATCAGGCCCACCGAGCGCTACGGCTTCCAAGTCGTCGAGCCCCTCGTCTCCCTCTACAAGCCTCAGGTCAGGCAGGTGGCCCGACGCTTGGGGGTTCCGGCTGAAATATCTGAGCGCCAACCGTTCCCTGGACCGGGTCTGTCCGTGCGGGTCGTGGGGGAAATCGAGGTCGACAAATTGGAGGTGCTTAAGACGGCCACCGCCATAGTCGAGGAAGAACTGGCTAAGCATCAGCCCGACCAATACTTCGCGGCGGTCTTCAACGACGCAGAAAAGCCACGGCACCCCCCCCTCAAGACTATGCGGGAGACGACGGCCCGATTCCTCAACGTTCCGTCAAGACAGGTCTCCGTCAGGGTTCTCCAAGACAGGGTGACGGGGATGAGGGGGGGAGGGCGACACTACGGAGAGGTCGTCGCGATTGCGGCTCGAAACCATGAGCGTGTCTATCAACCGCCCATCAAAAATCTGGTATCCCTCCAAACGGAGATCGTCACCAAAAACCCCTCCATAATCCGAGTTTTGTACGCGATCCATGAAACATCCCGAAGACAACTCTATCTAATCGCCGTAAGGGCGGTCCGCACGAGAGACTTTACTACCGCCCAAGTGGCCGAAATTCCCTGGGCAACCCTGAATAGAGCCGCGGAGAAAATTCTTGAAGCCTGCCCAAAGGTTTCAAGCGTCTACTACGACGTGACCCCGAAGCCTCCAGCGACCATCGAGATGGAATGAAACAGATGGAAGACCGCCGGGTCTCCCCTAAGAAACGCATAAAAGCCCTCGGTTAGTTAGACACGGCTTGGAGTGACTACCATGATACGGGTGAGAGTTCAGAGGATCGAGTCCATACGGGATCCCGAGGGAAACCTCGGAAAGCGGATAGAGTTGGTCGAGGAGAGGGTGATCCCGAGGTTCGCTGTCCAGCCTCCCACGGAGGAGGCGAGGATGGTCCAAGGCGTCATCAAGGCCCTTCAGCAGCAGCTGCCCATGTTCCCTGCGCAAACCCAGTTCAGCATCCCGAAGATAATCCTCTTCCTGACAGAGACAGAGTATGAAGAGCTGGGCATCGACTTTGACGTAAACCAGACATACGAACTCGAACTTTCAGGCCAAGCCATCAGATTCAAGAAGGCGGCACCTTAGGGAGCCTAGAGCAAGATCGGGCGGCTTACCCTACATGAAGGTTAGGGCCCATGTCTCTGTGAGCGGCAGGGTTCAGGGCGTTTTCTTCCGATCGGAAATCCGGTATGAGGCGAGCCGGCGAAACGTCGGCGGCTGGGTGCGAAACCTACCTGATGGAAGAGTGGAGGCAGTTTTTGAGGGGGAAGAGAAGGACGTGAGGGAGTTGGTTGAGTTTTGCCGAAGGGGCCCTCCGGGAGCCCGAGTGACGAAGGTCGACATCTCTTGGGAGGAGTACACCGGAGGGTTCAGGGGTTTTCAGGTGCGCTATGGATTCTAGCACCGTTGGGGTTAGAGAGGTCCTGAGAGTTGTATTTGCGGGACAAGATGGGGTGTGAAACCTTTTTTGGCTAAAAGAGGAAGACTAAAGCGTTTTCTGGGCGCGCCTGTAAAAGACTTTCTTGCAGTCCTTGCACATGTAGTACTGGACCCGCATGGGCGGCCAGCCGAGTTCATAGGTGCATTCCGGTAGGCATAAGAACTCCACGCGGTATGAACCGCATCCCGGGCACCTCGCCTTCACCTCCTGTTGAAGGGACAACGGCCATTCCCTCTCGCGGAGGTTTTTGCCAAAAATGTATCTATAGTTTGTGTAGTGAGGACATGTACTCAAAATACGTGTGGGTGTGGGCGTGCCACTGGAAGGGTTGGGGAGGAAGTTGGTGCTGGAGCGCTGGTTTAGCCTAGTGATGGAAAAGGTGCCGGATTTGGCGAGTATCCTCAGGGGTCAAAAGGGGAGTGGAAGAGGTAGGTACGTCTTGAGCAGGTTGAGAACGATGTACAGGAGAACGTTGATTCCGCATATGAGGAGTATTGTTCTTTTGGTTGGTGACAGGAGGGATGAGGATGAGGGCCCCTTGACCTTTCTGTTGATCTCGTACTCCTTTATCTCCTTCACGTCCGCGTCGATCAGAACCGTTGCAACCTTTTTCTTCAGACCGGCTTCCACAACGTAAAACTTATCCCCCTCCACAGAAACCCTTGTCGGCGTCACTTGTTTGTTCCCGAGGCTCCTCAAGAAGTCGGCGGCAATCTTCGTCACCTGCTCAGCATTTAAAAGCCGCGCATCCTTTGCCGTCTCTTCTGAATCAGTTGGCGCCTTCTTTTTCGAAATAGCTGATATCTTCTCTTCTGAAACGGTTGGTACCTTTTCCGAAATGGCCGATATCTTCTCTTCTGAATCAGTTGGCGCCTTCTTTTCTGGAATGGCTGATGCTTTCTTTTCTGAGCCTTTTGGTGCTTTCTTGGGTTTGCTCGGCATTCTGTATGATCACCGCTTTGGCTACTTGAATCAAACTTACTTGAGAGGGTTAAAAACAATTTTGAACCCGTGGTATAGACATGCAGCACAGTATAGTAGACCTAACGCGCGCTATGGCTTTTCACCTTTAGTGCTGATATGTGGGAAAGGCTGAGAGGAGCATGGAAAGGTGAGGGTGATGAAACGAAACTTTCATCAAACACCCAGGCACTGTATTGACGTCTAGATTTTCGGTACAGATGTTACATTCATAAGTTTAAACTTAGATTGAAGCTAACCCATTTGGGGTCTGCTTTTATGGGGCGCAAGAAGAGGTTTGGGGAGAGGAAGCGGAAGCAGAGTAGGGCGGTGAAGGTCCCTGAGGAGATAGACCGCCTGGAGGAGGTCCTTAGGGAGGTTCTTGTTAGGTCGGCGTGAGGTTTTCGGTTTCCATTTTAGGCTTCTAGCCTTCGTCATAGCCCATCGCACCTTTATCTATCTTTTGCCCTGGAGGAGGGGGACTTCTTTGAGAGCTTGATGGGTGAGAGGGTTATAGGCAGGGCTGTCTACAAACCGTATTTAACCAACAAGAGAATCCTGCTCTGCCTTCTGTATACCGTGCGCGTGCATCAAACATCAAGTTAAAGAATGTTTGGAACTTCTATTTTCCTCTTCTCAGTTTCCCTTCTACCTTCTTCTGTTCGTCTATCTTTCACGGCTTCAATTATGTTACGTGCCAGTTCACCGTACACCGTTTCCGGGTCGCCAACTTTGTGGATGTACTGGTCCGCGCCACAATTCAATGCCTTCATCGCCACTTCGTCCCTGTCTTTAACAGTGAATAGGATAAATGGAACGTTGTTTCCCTTCCGCCTCAGTTCTTTAAGAAGTTCTAGGCCGTCTTTTCCAGGCATCACGTAGTCGGAGACGATCACATCGAACATCTTCTTCTTCAGCTTTTTCATGGCTTCTTCAGCAGACGACGCATTGTCCACTTGGAACGCGCCTTCCATCTCCAAGCATCGTTTCGCAACCTTCAAGAATCCGAATTCATCATCCACATGCAAAACCCGTATCCGCGCTTTCATAGTTACGTCTACGAAAACTCCGGTTGAAGACCCAACATTAGATTCGACCATCAAAACCAACTTCCCTATTAACCCATACACGTGAACGGTGAACGTTCACTATTGCCATGCCTAGGATAAAACAGTTATGAAGTCAATATATGAGCCAACAATTCATAATTTAGATTCAGAAGTTAATACGTCACAAAGAGGGGAATGCAGAGGACGGCGGGTAACTTGCCCCTTAGTTAGTGATCTAAAGAGTATTGTCTATATTTAATGGAGTTGAAAAGTGTATGTGGCATAAGATTACGGTAGGATGAAGTCTTTCAAACTTTGAGATTCTGTGAGAAAAGTTCATAATCGGTTTGTAACGTTGTCAAGAAAAGAGGGTACCCTTCTCTTTCACAGCGTTTCCTTGGAGATCCGAAAGTGCGACTCTCTCCCAGCGCTCACGTACTCCCCCCCTGCGCCCCGCACAATGGACGCGATCTTCGCGAATTTATCCGATCCTAGGTACCCTCGAGGCTTTATCTTGATGTATTCCTCCGTTTCCTCAAACTCTAGCAGCTCTTCCAGATCCCCGGGAAACAGCACCCTAATATCCTCGAATGCCGCAGGCCTTCCCGCTGGCGCAACCGGGGGCGCAGCGGTGGGGGCTCCCTCCCTCAGGGCCTGCGAGACCTCACGGAGGTCCCTTGCGATCATGTTTAGGACGTTGATGAGTTCGTCGATACGCTTCAACGTCTCCTCCACACCTAACTTCTTCCCTTTGCTCATGGGCTTTCCCTGCGCTACTTTCCCTGAGGTATAATGTTAATCGGTCCCTCATTTGTTTTACCCCTCCTCTAGAAGCATCGCAATGTAAAAGAAGACCCTTGAACAAAGTCAAGGAAGAGAACCTGAGGGATGCACCATGCTGGAGGTCGACGGCAACCAAAAGAGTGGCAGCGGCACCATCCTGCGCCTATCCGTGGCCCTGGCCGGCATCCTCCACGAACCCTTACACATCTACAACATCCGAAGGAGACGCGATCAACCTGGCCTGCGCCCCCAACACCTCGAAGCCGTGCTAACGGCTGCTAGGCTCTGCGACGCGGAGATCAAGGGAGCCACGTTGGATTCCCTCGAGCTGTGGTTTGAACCCCGCCGGATTGTCGGCGGCGAGACCAGGGCTGAGATCGGAACTGCTGGCAGCATTCCCATGCTTCTGATGACCGTTCTGCCCCTCTGTGCCTTTGCCGAGGAGGTCGTGCGCCTCCGCGTGGTCAGGGGAGGCACCGACGTTCGCCACTCACCCACTATACACTACTTGAAGAGCTTGCTCCTTCCCGTGCTTCAGGGAATGGGTCTGAAGGCCTCTCTGACCATCCACAAGTATGGCTACTACCCGAAGGGCATGGGAGAGGTCTCCCTGGAGGTTCAGCCATGCCAAAGGCTTGATCCACTGCGTCTTGAGGAGTTCGGAACCGTGCAGGAGGTGGGCGGCACATCTGTGTGCACCTTCTTGGCGGATCGGAGGGTGGCGGAACGTCAAGCCGAGGCGGCCAAGGGGTACCTAAAGCCTCTCGGCTACAAGGCGGAGATTCAAGTGGTCAACGACATGTCCAACCCCCTCCAAAAGGGCAGCTCCCTGTCTCTGTGGGCGAAGACCGATACGGGCGTGCTCCTGGGAGGAGACGCCATCGGGGAGCTTCGAAAGCCCAGCGAGGTTGTGGGTCGAGAGGCTGCCGAAAACCTCTTCAGGGAGCTCAAGGCCCGGGCCACGGTGGATGTGCACCTCGCTGACATGCTGGTGCCCTACGTCGCATTGGCCGAGGGCGGCTCGACCTACTTGACCCGTTCCATGACTGAACACTTGGAGACCAACATCTGGCTGGCTCAAGAAATCTTGGGGGTAAAGTTTCACGTTACGAGGGTGAAGGATCTGTACCGCATCGAGAAAGGGGGGCGTTGACGGAGGGTCCTTCTTGGTTAAAGCTAGAGTTCGGGGCATCTACTCGACCGCCTTGACAAAACTCCTCCTCGATCACGGCTTCGAGATAGTTCAGCCTTCAAACACCCTGCAGCAGAGACTCAGGCTAGAGAGCCGAGAAGAGGCCCCCGAACTCGACGTCTACGATCGACCCGACCTACAGGGGGTTCACCTCTTAGGAGAAGCCGAAGCCCTAGAAGCCTTCCTCTCTATTTTGAGGTCCCTCCTCGTGGACGTCATCGTCAGAAGATGGGGGGTCTTCCCCGACGGGATCTACAAGGGGCTGGTCATAAGGAAGGGGCCCTCGGCCTCGTCGGTTCTGATCGATGTCGGATCGGCAACCGGCGAGATCGCTAACGAAGGGATTCGAGACCCCGAGCTTAGGAACGTCGTCGTCCAGGTTGAGGGAAGGAGGGCCGGAACAGAAGAACCCCTCTTCACCACGAAGATAAAGATGCCCGGAAGGTACGCCGTCTTGATACCCGGCCGCCAGATCAAGGTCAGCCGAAAAATCCGAGACCGAAAAGCGCGGTCCAAGCTCCACGACCTCGGGGAGGAGCTGGCTCCCGCCGGCTGGGGCGTCCTGTGGCGTACCGCAGCCGCGACCCAACCTTCCGATGTCTTGAGAAGGGAGGTGGTGAACCTCGCGAAGGAGGGACAGGCTGTTCTGCAAAAGGCTGAGCGGGTGGAGGCCCCCTTCACGCTGTGGGGGAAGAAACGTTTTGCAGACGTCGAGTTCCCGGCCCTTTCGAAGAAGGGACTGGATGAAGTTCGGAGGGCCGTCGCCCCCACCATCGACGGGCACCACTATTATAAGGCCTGTGGGGGGAGGGTCTCGTCGGCGCTCGAGATGGCCGAGAAACTGTTGGAGAAGGGGTCTCCCGAGGGGGAGGTGAAGGCTCTTTTAGAGCAGACCATTGGGGCGGAGTATCCGATTGCGGGGTCCCTGATAAAGGTGGAGCACGTGAAGCTCGACGGGAGTATGTTCCAGTTAGGGCCAGCTCAGGTTGAGGCCTTCGATGGTGGTTCGTCGCCGATGCGGTTCCGTCGAGTTTTCCATGGAAAGGGGGTTTACGATGGGCTTGGAACCCGGAAGGAGCCGGGCGACTGGGCCGTCACGGAGGTCAGGGTGGGCGAGTGGCACCTCAGAACGCGATACTTCTCAAGGGGCGGGCGGTACAAGGGGATGTACGTCAACCTGAGCACGCCCGTGGAGTTGTATCCGCATGGAATTCGCTACGTGGATTTGGAGGTTGACCTCTGCGTCTGGCCGGACGGCAGGGTCAGAAAGCTGGATGAAGAAAAACTCGAGAGGGCGGCCGCGGAGGGACTGGTCACCGAGAAGTTGGCCGACATCGTCGCGGAGAAGACACAGGAACTCATGAAAGGTTTTTTACGTTAAAGACACGGCGGTGCATCGGATAGCAAGGGGAGGCTGCAAGAGAACAAGAACTAAAAGCCACCGTTGTTTAGGGTTTCTTGGTGTGCCAGTTGGGGCGATGCCGAATCTGCGGTGGACGGTCCCCCACCGTCTCCGGCAGGCTGGGAGTCTGTCTGCGGTGCCTTCGAGAGAAGCCGGAGGAGGCGCTCCGGATCACCGACCGAGTGCACGCCGAGAGCCGGGAGGCCTTCGGCTTCCCCCCGAAACCGCCGAGGAGCCTCCAGGGAATCTCCTGCGGCATGTGCGCCAACGACTGCAAGATCGGCCCCGGCGAGAAGGGCTTCTGCGGCCTAGTCTTCAACATGGGCGGCCGGCTGATTCGGAAGGGCGGGACTCCTAGGAGCGGGGTCCTCCAGTGGTATTATGACCCCCTGCCCACCAACTGCGTGGCGTGGTGGTTCTGCCCAGGGTGCACGGGGGCGGGCTACCCCAGGTACGCCTACAAGCAGGGTGCCGAGACCGGGTATGCCAACCTTGCCGTGTTCTACGGGAGTTGCAGCCTCGACTGCCTCTTCTGCCAGAACTGGCACTACCGGAACCTAGCCAGCGGCCTCCAGCCCATGATGAGCGCGGAGAGCTTGGCCGCCAAGGTGGACGACCATGTGTCCTGCATATGCTACTTCGGCGGGGACCCGTCTGTGCAGATGCCCCACGCCCTCAAGACCAGCGAGACAGCGCTGAGGAGGGCTGAGGGGCGCATCTTCAGGGTCTGTTGGGAGACCAACGGCTACTGGCGGAGGGAGTTTGGGTTAAAGGCGGCTGAGCTCTCCTTGATAAGCGGGGGAACCGTTAAGTTCGACCTGAAGACGTGGGACGAAAACCTGAACAGAGCCCTATGCGGAGTCTCCAACAAGCCCACCCTAGAAAGCTTCAGGATGATCGGCGAGAGGCTCTTCAAAGAGCGCCCAGACCTCCCCCTCCTGACCGCCAGCACCCTCCTAGTCCCCGGTTACGTGGACGTGGAGGAGATCCGCGGCATAGCGGAGTTCATCGCAGAGACGGATCCGAGGATCCCCTACACCCTGCTGGCCTTCCACCCCCAATACGTGATGGCGGACCTGCCCACCACCAGCCGAAACCTCGCCCACCGATGCCGCGACGCCGCCAAGGAGCACCTCGAGAGGGTCAGAATAGGGAACATCCACCTCCTGAGCTGACGAAAAACGACCTTAAATTCAATTCAGGCTGGCTCGACGAACAAGCATATTCATATCTTGGTTCTAATGTAACAAGTTTTGCGCGCGCCTCTTCAACCTCCTCCATCATTTTCCACGATTATGTGCGATGTGTCAACATTGTTATATAACGCAGTTTCATGTGCACAAATGTGTAACACTTCACCCAGAAAATCTTAAGAACATCCTTGTGTAAATGTGTCCAGTGAGACAAATGGTAAAAACGCGAAAAGCCATGGGGCGAGTGAGCATTCGCATTCCGAAACCGATGACGGACGAGATAAACAGAATCATCGGAGGTCACCCTGAACTATGTTACAACCGTCAACAATTCGTCGAATCAGCAATAAGGGAAAAAATCGAGAGAATCAAGCTCGTTGAGCGGGATGAGAAAACAACAAACTAAGGACTATTCTTTTTCATGAGACTTATCAGAGTTATCTACCAAGAGGGAAAAATCCCCGCAGAAATCTTTGTTTAAGAACTCCTTATCAAGACATAAAAGAGGCTCTAAACCTACTTAATATTCCAAGAAACTCTCAAATGTCAAAGCCCGTGCACACAATAGCTGAACTATGTCCTGGCGGGGAAAGTAGAAGAACTGAAGGTGTAGACGGTTTCCGCTTCGTAGGATCGCGCTTCCACCAGCCCTGACTAATTCTTTGACCCACTTTGACTGGTTGAATATTAAATTGCAAACATCAAAAGGCTGGTTATCTGCTGGAGAGGGCAATCCTCTCCATCTCGTGGCGCCTCTGAATGGCGTGGCTCTTCATGTCCCCGTGCGCCGCCAAGATCAATTCCTCTGCAAGGCACTCCTCCAGGGGGCGAGGGTTTCCAAACGCCGTACTTCTCGCGCTGTCCGAGAGAAGGCGGAGGGCCAAGTCCACCCTCCTCTGCGGGGAGATGTCCACGGCGAGGTGGTACACGGCTCCGCCGAATCTGATCCTGGTGGTCTCCTCACAGGGGGCAGAGTTCTCCACAGCCCTCACGAGGGTCTCCACGGGGTTGCTTCCCGTGCGAAGGTGAACGATCTCTAGGGCGTTCCTCACCACGCTGACGGCCCTGGCCTTCTTCCCCGCACTGCTTCCCGGCCGCATGAGGTTGTTCACCAGTCTCTCTATTATGTTGACTTCGGCCTTGCGAAACCTGCCGTGCTCATGGCGCCCCATGCTGTGGGGGACAAACACGGGCTTGAGGGAGACATAGCGCTTGAGTCCGGGGTCCCTCACTTCGATCCCCTTGAAGCTCCACTTCCCGAAGATATGGACCTCACGCTCGTCGCCCAAGGCTTCCACCTCGCAACTCCTTCAGGTGGCGCTCCCCCATTTAAAAAGATTATTGAAGAACCCTGGGGGATACCCAGTCAGCGCAAGGGCTTCTCCTTCCGCCCCAGCACCAGCTCCTTCAGGGAGACATCGTTGACCATGACGACCTGATGTCGAACCCCGGGAATGTCCCCCATGGCTCCTCCTCGGGAGCCCCCGATCCCTGCGATGATCACCTCGTCGTGTTCGTCCACTACGTTGAGGGCGCCGTCCCCGGGGAGAAAGGCGGTGACCACCCTGCCGTTCTTGATGAGTTGAACTCTGACACACTTCCGGATGGCGCTGTTGGGCTGCTTACTCTCCACCCCCTTCTTCTCAAGAACGATTCCACGGGCCATGGGTGCGCCCTGCATCGGGTCGGATCTGCCGCCCAGTCTGAGCATCCGGCGTTTGTACTGCGGATCGCTCCACGTGAACTTTTTCCTCTTCTCTATCAAGCTTCTTGCAGCGAACTCGCCCTTGGGTGACTTGGAGCCCATACCACCTCTCCTTCAGCGCAGTTACGTTAATGAAGGCGGCGATATATATGGGTTTGTGGCCTACATCGTATAGTTGGCGCGTGTTTTTGCATGTGGTCACCTGTCGTTTTTTTGCGCACGTGTGCGTGGCTTATGCTCTAAGGTAAGGCACGTTATTTGTTTTGGGGTTTCATGGTTGCGAGATGAGCGGGGGATGGGGGCCGTGGACGGGCTAACTTCCGAACGAGAAGCTCCTTTCCAACCGGTAAGCGATTCTCTTTGAACGTTATCTTCATGTGATGCTTACGTTTTGTATCTGAAAGTACCGTTTGACCAAAAATCGGGTTCTTTCGGCGTTTCGGCCGTTTTTGCCGATGGCGACCCCCTTGTCCTTCGGGTTCACGGAGACCACGGCGATGGTCTTCCCGTCGGGGCGTTCGGTGATGCGTATCTCCCTCACTTGGGCGGGTTTCAGGGCGTTTTTGATGAACTGAGCCGGGTTTTCGGAGTGTTCAATGATCTCGTGCCTCTTCCCGGTCATCTTCTCCAAGAGGCGGGTGTTCTTTCCTCCTCTCCCTATGGCGGCTCCTATGTCTCCCTCTTTCACGACGAAGATGATTCGGTTGAGGTCGTCGTCTATTATGCAGTCCTTCACAGTGGCTCCGGTGATGCTTTCAAATAGGGCAATATACCGCATCTCTCGGCTCGTGAACTTTATTCCGCTAGACATTTCCCGCCTCCACGAGCTTGAGTATCTCCGAGTCCCCAGGGTCCCTCACGGTTAGCGCTGAGACCGTGAAGGGCTTCCCGCAGGCCGCTCCCAAGTCCATGCTCGTTCCCCTATAATAAAGGATCGGAAGGTTGGAGAGCCCGCAGTAGCGCTCGATGTCCTTCTGGATGTTCCTGGGGCAGTTGGCCGCAACAACGATGAGTTTGGCCTTCCCCGCCTTGGCGGTTTTCACGGCGTTGTTGGCCCCAAACAGGACCTTTCCGCTTTTAACCGTGGTGGCGATGGCCCTGTTTACGTCAACCACCTCTCTCACCCTCTCGGCGTACACTCGACATGTAGAGGTCCACCAAACCCGTGCCTATGGGTATGGACTGGCCCACTATCACGTTTTCGGTTACCCCTCGCAACGGTTCGCTCTCACCCTTGACGGCCGCGTCCACGATGTTCGCCACAGTGATCTCGAAGGCCGCTTTCGCGAGCACACTGGCCTTTTCTCCGCTGACCCCGTGTCTCCCTATTTGCCGCACTTCGCCGTTTGAGGTCATGATGTCGGCCACCAGCATGACGTGCCTTACGTCCACATCGAGGCCCTGGTCTTCAAGGACACCCAGCGCCTCCTGGATTATGGCGTTTCTCGCCGCCTCGATTCCAAGGGTGTTGGCGATTTCGTACACGTCGTTGGTGGTTATTCGCATGGTGTCCACGCCAGGAACCTCCAGAGCCATCGGGAGGTTGGAGCCGTCTGTCCGGATAACCCACTCTCCCTTTTCTTCGGTGATGAGAACCCTCCGAATCTTCGGTATTCCTTTGATGACAATCATTGAAGCCCTTTCGAGGAGCTTCTTGAGGTCCGTCGGTCTTGTGGGTTTGAGGATGATTTGGTTCTCTGTGACCTTCAGCGTGCAATTTAGCGTTTGCAGTGCTTCTTTTAGTTCATCTAGGGTGACGCCGCGGTTCTCCATCATGGTCGGGTCGAACCCGATAACAGCTTCATCCGTTTCCGCATCTGCGTACATGGCTTGCGCGATGTCCTTGGTGGTGGTGTAAGCGAGCTGACGGGCGACCTCGGTGGCTTTCTGCCTGCTTTTTCGGTGCTCCTTGTCGAGGTAAACGGACATGATGGGGGTGGACGGCTTCCGTCGGGCGTCCACGATTTCGATGAGGCGCGGCAGCCCGAGGGTCACATTCTGTTCCCTGACACCGGCGTAATGGAAGGTCCGAAGGGTCATCTGGGTTCCCGGTTCCCCTATGGACTGGGCAGCTACGATTCCGACGGCTTCACCCGGCTCGACGAGGGCCTTTCTGTAGTTTTCCACGGTTGAGGTGACCGCTTGATCCACCCCCTCCTGGGTCAGCTTGGCCTTGGTTAACTCGCGTTTCAACTCTTCCACGAGGAGGGATGTGAGCTGCCCCTCGACCTCCTTCAGTTTTTCTCCGATGTATTCCTTTGGCGCGGGTTCGCCCTTGCCCAAGGTGATCTCGATTTGCTCAACTAATCGGCGAACATTCACGGCTTTTCCGTGGTCACTTTTGGCTGGGTCCACCCCGTCTTCTCCGTATCTGAACTGAATTATGTCGCCAACCGAGTTGCGGACGGTTCGGTCATACTCGATGCGCAGGTGCTCCAAGGCGTTGATGAGCCGCCTCTGCATGTACCCGCTCTGTTGCGTCCTCACCGCCGTGTCCACCAGTCCCTCCCGTCCACCCATGGCGTGGAAGAAGAATTCGACGGGGTCAAGGCCGTCTCGAAAAGAAGAGTACACAAAACCTCGGGCCTTGGGGGTGGGGTCTTTCACTTTAAAGTGGGGAAGGGCCCGATCGAGGTATCCGCGCACGATTCGCTTACCACGGACAGACTGCTGTCCAACGCACGCGGTCATTTGACCAATGTGAAAAGTGGACCCCCTTGCCCCGGTTCTCGTCATGATTACGCCGGAGTTGTTCATATCGAATTCTTTGTCCGCGATCCTTCCGGCTTTTTCCCTGGCTTCAGCCAGCTCATTCATCACGTAGATTTCAAAGGATTCAGTGAGGCTCTGACCTGGGAGTCTCTCTAGAGTTCCCTCACGATAAGCCTTGATCAGTTCGCGGATTCGATCCTCCGACTTCTCTATATACCGATCGATTTTCCCCCTGGCGGGACGAGAAAGCTCAAGTTCATTGAAGGAGTAGGTGAACCCACGGATGGTCATGAAGAGCTTAAGGAGCCGACATATGCGGTTCAGGAACTGGCGTCCAGCGTGGGTGCCATAGTCCTTTATTATCCGATGAAGGAGGCTTTCGGAGGCTCCCTCGCCTATGGAGCTTCTGTCGATCACCCCGCTCTTCAAGACACCGTTTTTGATAACCACATAGGCGTCATGCTGGCATTCTTCACGGAGACACTGGGTGCAATTGAGGCAAACCGTCGCCTTCAACGCATAGTTTAAGTCTTTGGGGATGAAGAGGCTGAATATCTGCTTTCCTGTCCAAAGCGGTTCAGGCTCCTTGACTTCAGGGTCGGGAAGAGGCCCCTCGTAACCCGCCGTCGCCAGCAGCCTGCAAACCTCTTCCTTTGCGAGAAAGGTAGACTTTTTGGTGAATAGGTAAGCGGCCGTTATGAAGTCCTGCCTTGCCCCTATGATGGGTCCGCCAAACCTCGGTGAAAGGATCTGGTCTTGAACCTGCATGAGGAGGCGGGCCTCTGTCTGGGCCTCTTCAATCTGGGGTACGTGGAGGTTCATTTCGTCCCCGTCAAAGTCAGCGTTATAGGGAGGACAAACAAAGAGGTGCAGACGGAACGTCTTGTGGGGTAACACTCGAACATAATGTGCCATGATGGACATTCGGTGAAGGGAGGGCTGCCTATTGAAGATAGCTATGTCGCCGACCTCAAGGTGGCGCTCCACGATGAAGCCCATCTCTAAAGCCTCGGCGACCTTATCCCGGTCAACGACGAACTCCAGTCGAACGCGCTTGCCGTCCGGCCTCACGATGTAGAGCGCTCCAGGGTAGTTCCCGGGTCCGTTGATCACCGCCTTTCGCATCTTCTCTATATTCCATGCAGTGACTTTCTCGGGCACCGACAGCCTCATGGCAATGTCAAGGGGAACCCCAACCTCGTTGATGTCGATGTTTGGATCTGGAGTAATGACAGTACGCGCGGAAAAGTCCACCCTTTTCCCAGAAAGGTTGCTCCTGAACCGGCCCTCCTTGCCCTTGAGTCGCTGTGAAAGGGTTTTGAGCGCCCTGCCGGAGCGGTGCCTAGCGGGGGGGATCCCTGAAGCCTCGTTGTTGAAGTAGGTGGTCACGTGATACTGCATAAGCTCAGATAAGTCTTGAACGATGAGGGTGGGAGCGCCGGCCTCCATGTTCTCCTTTAACCGCTGGTTTATGCGGATGATGTCCACGAGTTTATGGGTTAGGTCATCCTCGGATCGAATTCCCGACTCCAGGGTTATGGAGGGCCTCACGTAGAGGGGGGGAACCGGGAAAACCTGCAGGACCGTCCACTCTGGCCGAGCCTTTTCGGGGTCTAAGCCAAACAGCTCAAGGTCTTCGTCAGGTATCCGCTCAAGCCGCTCTCGAACCATGCTCGGCGTCAACCGCTGCGCTCCCTCCTCCGGAACCTCGTGAAAAACCGTGGGTTTGGTGAACGTTACCTTGAACTGTGGGGCTCCGCAATGGGGGCATTCCTTGTTTTTCTTCGCCTCCCGCAGCGCATCTCTATAAGATTCGTCGGGTATAGACCCCATCAACTCATGGATTTGCCTAACGTTGGCCTTGATTTTGTCGATCTGCTTTGTGGACAGCAAGGCACGTCCACAGTTTCTGCAGACAGCCCTAAGGAGATCGAAAATTATCTTGGTGAATTCCACGTGAATTATGGGAACAGCCAATTCGATGTGTCCAAAGTGACCGGGGCACCGTGCTGCAGTGTTGCCGCAGGTTCTGCATCGTTGTCTCGGCTCCAGAGTTCCTAAACGCCCGTCCATGAGTCCCGTCGTTATGGGGGCCCCGTCTTCGTCGTAGGTGTCGGCGGTTTGTATCTCCGCCACAGAAAGCCTGCGGATATCTTGCGGGGACAGTACTCCAAAACTGATCTTGTCCACGACTTTATCAACGGCCTCGTCCAGCGACATCTTACGCTCTCTCCTTTAATTCGAGGCGAGGTGTCACGCAGAGGCTCATCAGTTCCTGCAGGAGAAGTTTGAAGGCGTAGGAGACGATCACTGGGGAAATTTGCGCTCTTTCTTCGCACATTCGACACACGTACCTACGTTGTCTTATGTCGTAGTACGCGATGTAACCGCATCGTTCGCATATGTACAGAAGATACTTGTCGGACTCTTCGAGCAGCCTATCTCGCAGCAACATGGCTGCACCATGCCCGAGGAGGCAGTCTCTCTCCATCTCCCCGAACCTCAGCCCACCGCCCCTAGCCCGACCCTCCGTCGGCTGCCTTGTGAGCATTTGAACCTGACCCCGCGCCCTGGCGTGTATCTTGTCTCTAACCATGTGATGAAGCTTTTGGTAGTACACTATCCCCATGAAAATGTCAGCGACGAACTTTTCGCCTGTGACGCCGTTGTAGAGAACCTCTCGACCCGTGTGACTGAACCCCAACTCGGTCAGCATCCGCTTCAGGTCACCCGGCTTTTCGTTAACGAAAGGTGTTCCGTCCACGGTTCTCCCCCTAGCCGCCGCCACCTTTCCCGCCATGGACTCGATGAACTGTCCTATGGTCATCCGCGACGGCATGGCGTGGGGGTTAATTATGATGTCGGGGACAATGCCATCCGCAGTGAAGGGCACATCCTCTTGCGGCACAATCATCCCTATGACGCCCTTCTGCCCGTGGCGGGAGGCAAACTTGTCCCCTAGCTCGGGGACGCGCTCATCACGCACCCTGACCTTTATGAGCTTGTTTCCATCGCCTGTTTCCGTGATAAAAACGGCGTCCACAATGCCGGTTTCGGCGGGCCTCACGTCCACGGATGTGTCCCTCATCGTGGGCCCTCTAACCTCAAATTCCTTGTACTCCTCGAGGAATCGTGGCGGACTCGTCCTCCCGATGAGTATGTCTCCGCCGGTTACTTCGGATTCTAGGCTGATGATGCCGTCGGTTTCGAGGAGGCGGTAGTACTGTTCCCCTCGGTAACCCCGAATGCCCGGCTCTGGCGTGACAAAGCGTTCTCTCAACCCGCCGAGGTATTGGCGGCACTCCGCGGCATAAATCCGATAGGAGGTGGAGCGGCTTAGGCCTCGTTCGATGGAGGCCTTGTTGAAGATGAGGGCGTCTTCCATGTTGTACCCCTCGTAGGCTAAGATGGCGACAACGCAGTTCTGCCCCGATGGTCGATAGTCGTATCCTATGACGTCCATGGGTTTCGTTCTCGTCAGAGGAATCTGTGGATAGTGGAGAATATGGGAGTGTGAATCGACTCGGAGGAGAAAGTTAGTTGCGTGCATCCCGAGGGCCTGTTTCGCCATGGCTGCCTCGTAGGAGTTGCGGGGAGACTGGTTATGCTCCGCGTAGGGTATGATGGAGGCACATATTCCAAGGAGGGTGTAGGTCGCCATCTCCACATGGGTGTGCTCAGTCGTGACTTTCTCTAAGGTTAGAGCCACAAGGGCGTTCTCCTCCTCCTCTGCGTCGATGTACTCTATGATGCCGTGCCTGACCAAGTCCTCCCACCCCCACTCCCCGGAGCGGATTTTTTCGACATGCTCCGGCTGCAACCTTGGCAAGCCGTTTTCAACTATGATCAGAGGTCGGCGCGTGCGTCCTGCATCGCAGTTAACGTAAACCTCCTCTTGTCCCCCGAAATCTTTGGGGAAATAGGCAAGGTTGACCTCTGTGGAAAATTCGCCCTTTCTACGTTTTTCCCTTATTTTTGGGACCAGTTCCTGGGGTGAGGCGCAGTAGCCAAAGGGGCTCCCGTCCACAAAGACCTTGGCGCCGGTTTCCTTCAACGTTATACTGGCGTCTTGAACGGGAATCAACCCCAGCCGATAAAGGCTTTGTCTTACCCCTTCATGGTCCGTTCCAACGGAGATACAGGCGGACAGAGCGAGGTTCTTCACCAAGCCGCAGTTCGACCCTTCGGGCGTCTCATTTGGGCACAGCCTCCCCCAGTGGGTTGGGTGGAGGTCCCGCGCTTCGAAGTTGGGTTGGCTGCGGCTGAGCGGAGACTGCAGCCTCCTCAGGTGGCTGAGGGTGGAGACCAGGTTCGTTCGGTCGAGAAGTTGAGTGATGCCGACCCTTCCTCTCCCCCAATTTCCGGTTGCAAGGGCGTGTTTGAGGCGGTCGGTGACTATCCCGGAGCGGACGGCGGCGGAGACGGTGATCCTGTGCTGTCTGACGCCCACGCGTTCGAGCTGGTATTTTATGTCACGGCACAAGTTCCTGAAGGCGACCCTGAAGAGGTCGGCGAGCAAAGGTCCAGCGAGTTTCAGGCGTTTGTTCTTGAAATGGTCCTTATCGTCTGGTTTTCGTTTTCCCAGTTTCAACTCGATGGTACGGCAGGCCATTTCCCCCAGAAAGAACGCCTTTTCTCGGCGGCTCTCTTGGGTGCGGCCAACGTGGGGCAAAAAGTTTCGGTCGAGGATCTGTTCGGCCCTTTGGCGGCGGTACTCCTCCACCTGCCCGTGGGCCACACGGTTTCCGAGGTACATCATGGCGTCCGGAACAGTGTCTATGCCCGCGGCCTTTTCAAACGAGGGTTCAAGCTGATCTTGGAGGGATTTTTCCGGGGAAACCGCCTCGGCGATCTCTCTGTCGGACTCCAATCCGAGCGCCCGCATCAAGATCACGAAGGGTATCTCGGCGGGGACGCCGGGCATGGAAACGTAGATGACCTCATCCGACTTTAGCCGCATCTGTATCCTCGCCCGGAAGCCTACCGTCGTCGAGAAAACCTTGGACTCGTACACAGGCCTAACGCCGTGCGCGTCCATGTCCACGAGGATGCGGTTGGGGGCTAGGTCTTCCATGGCGACGATGACTCTTTCGGAGCCGTTGATGATGAAGTGACCGCCCGGGTCGTCGGGGTCTTCCCCGTGCCTGACCAGTTCCTCGTTTGAGAGCTCAGATAGGAAACAGAGCTTGGATTTCAGCATTACTGGGAGGTCCCCTATGGAGACGAGTTCGGTGTCTTGCTCCCTGCCGTCGATGAAGGGTGTCATCTCTAAGGCTAGGGGTGCGGCGTAGCTTAGGTTGCGGAAACGGGCTTCCATGGGGTATATTTCGTGTTTTGTGCCGTCGACTTCGGTGATGTAGGGTCCGCTGATCTTTGACACTGGGTCTAGGATCCACACTCGGCCGAGTTTGATTACGTAGGGGTTATTTGGGATCTCGATCGGTATTTCGCTGACTTCGTCTATGACTTCTTGGAGGCCGTGGGCTACGAACTCGTCGTAGGAGTCTAGGTGTTGCCTTACGAGTCCTATTTCTTTGAAGAAGGATTTCTGGAGGAGGAGAAGGTCGCGGTGTGAGATTTCTGAGGCCACATAAAACCCCCATAAGCCCTTGATTGTCGCGTTTTAGGGAACAGCTTGGGTTGATGTGCCTTTCAAGTTTGAGGATTCTCCCATAGGTCGGCGGTTATCCGACCTTTCGGAGGTGATGCTCCACCCTATTTTTGGAAACTAAAGACTAGACGAAGGGTCCCACTAATAAACTTTACCGTTTATTGATGTTGTGTCAACTTTGGTTTTTGTTTGTTTTTTTATTTATGTTTTGTTGTGGAGGGAGGGGGGGTCTATTGACTTTCATTAGCATTCATTGACAGGTGCATCATAGGGTTGTCTAGTGGACTGTTGGTTAACTCCGGTTTCTCTGTATGCTTTCAATATGTTTATAACATGTCTAACGGAGAGGGGGTCTATGATCAAACCTAATCAGTCCTAGTCAGGCGAGTCATTCTTCGTTTTTGGGCTGATGTATTTTCCTTTTTGATTTATGATGAGTTCACATACGTCATTGCCTAGACTGCGTCTTTTTGTGTAGAAGTGAGTGGCGGAGGGCAGTATCCCTTTTACTAGTCCTGTCTCGTATTCTTGTATTGACGCACACGTTTTAGGCGTCCAACCTCCACTGTTTTTAGATAAGAAATATAAAAGGTGCAATTAGTATTATACTTAGTGAATAATAGAGGTATGGTATGACATTAAGCGAAGATTTTGTCTCTAAGGTTTGTGATGCCTTTAGAAGGGCTACTGAAAGTGCTTCAGAATTAACGCTGGAGGGAAGAGAAAGAGAGTTTAGGCGCACTCTGGCAAGATATCTTCTTGATGACATTCTTGGGTGGGAAGGCTTCTCCAAGATTGGAGAGATTTATGATATAACATGTTTTGATGACGAGAATTTTCCAATTATTGTGGTAGAGACTAAGTGGGGAGTTGAGCCTACACGTGAAATTAGGGAAAAATTAAGAAAGCGTATAGAAGATTTAGGGTCTGTTAAATATGGAGTTTTTGCGAGTGAAAGGGATTTTATCGTCTACGAATATAGGGATTACGAGCTAAAAGACATTATAAAAGTAAACGTTCCAGAGGCTGTCTGGGCAGCCAAAGAAGGTGGATTATCGGAGAGGGTAAAAAAGAGTATTCTAAAACTTGAAACGCTTAGGAGAGACCGATTAGTATGGCTTGAGAAACCAGAATATTTTGAAAAAACATACAAAGAAATATCAATAGCAAAAGAGGAAGGCGTTAAACTCTTAACAGATAATCTTAAGACCATTGTGAGTGACTTAACCACAGTTCTAATGGACTTTTTCGATTCCTACCTGAAGCGTAGAGACCATTACAGCGGTAGATTTCTAGAAAACACGTTTAATGATTGGCTAAAAATTTCGATGAAGGAAGAGGAGTTTAAGAAAGCTGACAAAAAGGGCGATGATACCAGAAGAAGAAAAATAATCGAGGTCTTTTGCAGAGAAACAGCATATGTACTTCTTGGGAGGGTATTGTTTACACGGATATGTGAAGATAAGGACATAATTGAAACGATGATTTCAGGAAAGGGAATTGCTGAATCTTTAAAATATTACGGGAAAAGAGAAGTAGAAAAGGTATATCTTCGCCTTTTCAACGAATCCCGTGAAGAAATCAAGAAATACTATAGCCATCTTCATGAACTTGGTTTCTTTGACTGGTGGTTAATTGAAGAGGTTAAGAGAGATACACTTACTTATGATGACAAAGAGATTCAAGACCATCTCGAAAAAGACCTAGACTACAGTATTAAGAAAGCATTTAGGCGGCTTAACAGATTCGATTTCACACAAGTTAATAGAGATATCCTGGGAGATGTCTACCAAGGATATCTTCCGCCAGAAGAAAGAAAACAATTGGGAGAGTTCTACACTCCTAAGAGAGTCATTGAATACATCTTGAACGCCGTAGCTTATAGACCAGAAAACGAAATACAAGGAAAGAAGATTCTTGATCCCGCATGTGGTAGTGGAGGCTTTCTTGTGGAAGCTATACAAAGGCTTATTGAACGATACAGAAGATCGGGTTTACAGCTTGAAGACTCTGATGATGCACGGCAGATTATCGAGGAATGTATAAATCAAATTTATGGCCTAGACATACACCCCTTTGCATGTTTTATTGCAGAGATGAATTTGCTTTTTCAGTTGATTGACCTATATGATGCAGTTAGAAAGAAGGATAGATATTACAAGTTACCAAGGCTGAACATCTACCGTACTGACTCTCTAATACCTCCAGGCAAAGCCCCTATTGAGTTAAGTGGATTTTTTGAGAATTCTAGACGCAAAATGTTGATTGAAGAAACTAGAGGCGCAGATAAAATTAAAAAGATGAAATTTGGTTATGTTGTTGGAAATCCTCCCTACGTGAGGGTTGATAACATATCGGAAGGTTATCGAACGGCATATACTGAGTTTTTCAAAGATTTGCTCATGGGTAAATGGGACATTTACATTCCATTCATATACAAAGGCATCGAGTGGTTGAACAAAGACGAAAAATTCGGTTACATTGTTTCAAACAAGTTCTTCTTGCTAGAACATGGACTGTCTTTGAGGAAATACCTTTTAGAGAAGTGTCTTATCGATGAGATAATCGACCTCTCAGGTATAGAAGTTTTTGCTGAATCTTTGCCATCTCCCGCAATAATTATCATGCAAAAGAGGAGCGAGTAAGATGCCCTTAAAACACAAAATAAAAGCTTCAATTATAACAAACTCTTATTTGCCTACTGAACTAAGGGATAAATTAAAAAAAATGGATAAGATAATGGCATTAGAAAAGGCACTTTCTTATTTGTTAGATAATTTGCAGTTTTATGAAGTCGCACAAGACAGATTTAAGCAAGATTCCGAGCTTTTGTTCACCATATCTATCCCTGACGAAATGATGCCGCTTATTAAGAAAATAGAAACTGGATCTAAAACTCTTGGCGACATATGTAAAGAAGACATTACCGAGGGAGATACAAAAAGAGAAGAAGAAAAATATGTTATCGGCGCTGAGAAGTATGAAAAATTACCTAAAAATGAGAAGTTGATTTATAAAAGAGTATTAAGAGGCGTAAATGTAAGAAGATACGCCGTAGAATGGGAAAACTTGCACATAAAAAGCTTGTCTGAAACCTCTAAGGAACCTAGGCTGTTGATTAAAGATTACAGCAAGAAACTTACAGTGGCTAGTGATGATGGAGAGTTTCGTTGTCTTCGAACTGTTTATTGTGCTTATCCGAAAGATCCCTTTCTTAATCCAAGATATTTATTGGCACTATTAAATTCAACCCTTTTATACTTCTATTACTTGGCATACTTCTATGCATCCAGACCTGGAAAAGGGAGTTTTAGATTTAGAACACAGTTTTTGAGGAGATTGCCCATGAAGTATGTTGATGGTACAATACAAGAACAAATAGTTGAACATGCCAAAAAAATTATTTCAATAAAGAAGACATTATTAAACTTAAAATATAAAATAGTTCATTTTCCCAATCCCTACCTTGAAGACGATTGGATTTTTGATAAACTTATGAACCAGATTAAGGCACAGAGTCTATCAAAATCTCTGTACACAATTTCCGATACATCTCTTAAAACTAACTACCTAAAGGACTTGTACGGCAAAGAAACTTTCCGAATTAATCTAGCTTCTAACGAGTACGTAGACTTCAGTTCCGAGGAAGTTGCCTCGTATATTTTGGATGTTCTAAAGACTATCAAGAGAATTACAAAACGGGAACTTCTTGAAATGAAAATTCCTCAACAGCCACATTTGAAAAATCTTTTGAATCAGTACCGAAAGGACAAGGAACAAATAGTCAAAAATGAAGAGTCAGTTGAAGAGTTAGAAAAGCAAATAGATGATCTAGTTTACAAACTATATGACATAACCTATCCCGAAAGAAAAGTCATCGAAAATTATCTGAAAAAGTTTTAGGCTTGATGTTCATGCATACATGCCTTAGGAGCCTGCAAGGGCAGCGCGATTTTCCTAGTCAACACTTCTTCACTGACCCCTAGAATCGCACTTTTTATTTTATTAAGTTGTAGATTAGTATACCGCCTTTTTCCGGTTAGGTTGGGAAAGTCTGGAGTATGTTGTTTAATAGGTAATTCGCAAAGAGGAGTAGTTTTCTTTCTTAACTGGGATAAGAAACCCTCCTTAACACGGCTTTTATGTAGACTCCAAGAAACTGTAAAAGAGTAGGTAATGTGGTCAGGATGGGCCAAAGCATCTTGCTCTTCGACAAAACGGGCCGATTCGTCGGCCTAGTCAAAGACGGGATACTCTTAGACGAGAAGGGCAAGAAAATCAGAGAAATAAACGACAAATCAGTCAAAATCTCAGAACTAGTTAAAGAACTGGCCAGACCGAGACCCTCCAACTACATAGCCTAACTTTACAGAAAACCCAACCTAGATAAACTTAAGTAGAACAGTGCTTCATTAAAACTCCGGCGTCCCAAAGTCGTGCCCTGGTAGTATAGTCCGGCCACATGGAGGACAACTCTCCTCCACGCTGGAGTAGTATGGGCGGCTGTCGACCGCCCGACATTGCAGAGCCACGTGCTGTGTAACGGGTGCCGGGTTCAAATCCCGGCCAAGGGAAAGAAAAACAGTTTTTTCCCGCCGAAGGGCGCCACCTCCAACGGGACGCCACCACACTCAAAAGTTAAGCAAACAAGATTTTCGAAAAGAAAGTAGAACTCTACTCCACGATAACTTGTATGCGCACGGTGTGCCTGCGACTGGGCTCGTCGCTTCTCCCAGTCACGTCGATGAAGTAAACTTTCGAGGGGACACCCGCATCAACCGTTATGGTCAAGGTGGATTCCGCCTGACCGTCGGCCGGAGGGGTGACACGGTCGGGATTGAAGGTGAAGGTGATGCCGAAGAAACCGGTGCTCGGGGTGACGTTAAGCGACACTTCTGAGCTGAAACCACGGATCGACCTCACCGTGACGGTAGTGCTCACCGAACTTCCGGCTAAACCGAGAAGGGACAACGAGGAAGGGCTAGCCGAGATACCGAAGTCAGGGGGCGCAGCGGGCGTCAAAAATCCGAAAATGGAGTCTTGGGAGAAAAAGAGAATGAGGAGGATAATGGAGACAGTGACGGCCATTACCGCTACGGCTCTCTTCGGCAAAGCCAGCGCCATCCTACGAAACCAAGAAGCCACACATTGTTAAAACAGTTATGAAGGAAAAATACATTTGAGAAATACACTTTATCTCCCGCCAAGACACATGTTCACAAAGCACCAAAGGGAAGATCATGATGTGGCGGGCCCGCCGGGAATTGAACCCGGGACCATTCCCCAGAGAGGAACTACGCGTCTCTCTTCCGGGTGTCCTCCAGGCTTCGGTTAAAAGCCTCACCGGAAAGACCGAATCTTTCCTCCGGTGCTGTAGGAGTAAACCCCCTTCCTTGCTGAGCTACGGGCCCAAGCCTGCTGAAAAGGGATACTTACGGGGCTTTTAATAATCTTTCTTTCGCTCCAAGGAACAGCGTCAAAGCGTGAAGTTTTCCCCTCCCGTGAAGATGCGCTCAAGGGCGGCGTTGAGGTTGATGACCCCCTCGTTGGTCTTCGCGGAGACAGGTATCAAGAGAAACCTCAACCCCAGCCTGTAGAGGACCTTCATCATGTCACGGCTGAGCAGACGCCTCGTCCCGCTCAACCTCTCCTCAATGGCCGTCTCCAGCGCTTGGGGCTTTGCGGACCAGTCCGCTACAAGGTCCACTTCCTCAGGCGGGAGGAGGTCGCACTTGGAAAGCACGTGCACCTGAGGGAGCAAGAAGCGATTGTACACGGCTGCGGAGAGGAACAGGTTGGAGACGTAGTTGAGGGGGTTGAGGGAGAACACCGCGTCGAAGAGGTACACAATGGCCTTAGGCTCCTTAGTCAACTCGCTCGCAATGTAAGGCCCACTGGCCCTGAAAGCAAAAAGCTCCATCTGCCCCGAGGTGTCAACAAGGACTATGTCAGGCTTCAGGTCCTCCAGTTCCCCCCCGAGCCTCTCCGCCTCCTCCGCGATCAGGTCCGCCGCCATCACCAGCGCACCGTTAGGTCCAAGCCCGTACCTCTCCATGATCTCTCCGACGCTCACGTAGTCGCGGACATCCACATCGGGCGTGTAGGGCAAGGTTAGAGCCCCCGGGTCCAAGTTCATGGTTACGACATCCTGCTTCTTCATCCTCAGCCAATCGGCAAAGGAGGCCGTGAGGAGGGACTTCCCCGAACCCGCCGTCCCCACCACGAAGACCACGAACATCCCAGACCGCCTCAGGATTCTCCCTTGAGTGGCCTAACACTTCCGCCCTTGTCCCGAATCAGTTCCGAGATCTGAAGGAGGGCCCTCCCGATGAGGCCCTTGGCCGTGTCGGCGTCTTCCGCCGTGGTGGAGAGGTGCAGCTCGATGTGGGGACCTCCCTCGCCGCCCTTCGGGTGGGACTTTATGTAGACCAAGGGGTTGTCGTGCATCGTTTGGTCGATGAGGGGTGCGACCGCCGACTCTGGGATTCCCTTCACGTCCACGCTGGTCTCAAAGAAGGTCACGTTGCCCGCCGCCTCCCGGAACAGGGACGCCACGGACTCCTCGAAAATGGCCTTCATCTCGGAGGGGACTCCTGGAAGGGCTACCAAGGTTGCACCCTCGTGTTCCATCATCACCCCGGGCGCGGTCCCCAAGGGATTGGGAAGAGGCGCGGCCCCTTCGGGAAGCCTCGCCATTTTGACGCGGTGGGGAGTCAGCTCAGCCGTCTCTAACAGGCCCTCCTCCGCATATTTGCGGTACTTCTCCCTAACCATCTGCAGAGCCTGATCGTGGACCACCAGTTTGCACTTGAGGGCTTCGGCGATGCCCTCCAGGGTTTTGTCGTCGAAGGTGGGCCCTAGGCCTCCGGTGGTGATGATGAAGCGTGGTTCGCGTTCGGTTGTCTCCCGCACCGCCCTTGATATTTCGTCCACGTCGTCCGGCACTGTGGTGACGCGGCGGACCTCCAGCCCTAGGGTAGTGGCCCGTTTGGCCAGCCACTGGGCGTTGGTGTTGGGTGTCTTGCCTATTAGGAGTTCTCTTCCGATGGAGATGATTTCCACTGAACTGGGCATTCTCGGTTCCCCTGACTGAGGGTGGGCTTAAGCATATTGGGAAATTAAGGGGATAATAACTGCTTCGCTCGGTTTTTGTTCAGCCTTCGATAATATTCGTGAGATTCACGGAAAGTCGGTGGCCTATGGGGACGCCTTAAAACGCGGTGCGGGTTCCCTCTACTTTTTCTTGGAGGAGAGCCACCACTTGAGGTACTCTCTTTTCTCCTCTTTGCGTTGTTCCTCTTCGGTTCTAAATTCGGGTCTCAGCCTGTCGCGGAGTTCCATGAGTTCCTGGTGTGTTAGGGATAGTCCGCAGCTCTTGCACACGTAGCGTTTCGTGGCGGTTTCGTAGTGAAGTTCTCCTCCGCACTCTGGACAGTAGCGCATGCTATTCTCAGCCTTTTTCTTCGGTCTCTCTTGTAGAATGGAATACAGCGAGAAATACCTTTTGGTTTCGTCTCTGTGCTTTTCTCTGTCTCTCTCTTTCCTATGCTCCTGAAGAGGGGGGCATACTGACATTCATTAGCAACAACAAGCAATCGCATGGAGGGGTTTAACCCTTCTGCTAAACCTTCCTTCCACATATAGAGGCCCATACCCCCCTAGTTTTATTTGCCTCCAAATATGCCTCACATCGTGTACTATTTGAGGGAGCCTACGCGGAGGACAAGGTAAATTTAGATTTTGGGAATTGAATGGTGGCTAGGTTGTTTAACCACCTTTTAGAATGGCATCTTCAAGTTCTTTCTCGATTCAGAAATATTCCAGCCGCCATACGGGGCAGAGAATGAGCAGGTCGTTTCTCCTCAATTCCTTGGTGATGAACCGTTTTATGTCCTCGTCTCTAACATGTTCTTCTCCCCTTTCGGGGTTTACGATGGGAATCTTTGTCTGTCTTAGGATCCTGCCTTCGGCAAAGTCCACAAAAACGTATTGGTTTTGTTCAGAGGTAAAGGTGAGCCTCAAACATATGGGGGGCTTGTGGAGCGGGGCTCTATGCAAGTTATAGACGATGCTCTTCGGACGTAGTGAAATAGCCAATTTCTTAAATTCACCCCAAGTTTTTATGCGAAGGATCCTTCCCAATCCTTCAACACCTTTAAATCGCTCAATGCTTGTAGAAGATCAGTTCAATCATATTTTGTAGCAGTTTTGGATCTGCGACGCTGTAGAAGACCCATTTTCCCTCAGGCCTCTCATCGATTAGCCCCATGTTTTCAAGTATGTTCAAATGATGAGATGTGGTGGGCTGTGTCGCGTTTAATATAACCATGATCTCGCAGACGCACATGTCACGGATGCTTAAGAGCTTCAGGATTTGTAGCCGTGTAGGATGCGACAAAGCCTTAAAAACCCTACTCATCCGTCTAATCTCACCTTTTGCGCGCGCGGCTCGCTCTGCAAGTTCCTTTAGATTTTTCTTGTATTCTAAAACATCTTTGGGACCCAAAGCAGATTCAACTAATCGTTCCAACCGCTCGGTCAAGGTGAATTCGTTCACGCTCATAGAAGACTTCCTCAGCATCTCGTAAAGAAAAGCTGAAATCGATAAATTTAAATATTTCGATTCAAACCACTTAACGACTCGACTAAAGGTGATTTAGATGACGAGGTGTGGGATCTGCGGCAAAGACGGTGTCAGTTTGTTGTACGCTCAGCATAAAGATTTAGGCAGCATCAAGGTCTGCCACAACTGTTGGCGAGACGCTTACGCTAAGAATCGTTTTGTATATGGTTCCGGTAGCTCGGGTGGCTGTTCCTGTCGCTAAACTAACGACTAAAGGAGAGCAAAATATGAGCGAAAAACCGAGATTTATTATGTGCTTCTGCACGGGCGGGTGCAGTTAGATAACTGAGATGAAACTGCGGTGATTGTGGAAGTTTTCGGACCTGAACCGCCCTGTTCGCGATGCTTGAGAACCTTAGAAGTTGTAAAGCAGGCACTAAAAGAAATGCAACTTAGCTGCGAAGTTAAAAAAACCGATGCATTCTCCAAATCAACCATAGCAAAGTATGGCCTTGTGTTCACTCCAGCAGTCGCAATAGATGGAAAACTCTTCATCGCGGGAAGAATCCCAAGCGTAGATGAGGTAAAGCATATTCTGCGTGTCACTACTCGCATCAAGGAGCAAGAAACAAAGTGATTGCAGACGACATGGAATATCCTTTAGCCGAAAGGGCAAGCTCACACAAAAATCTGAAGCTGTTTACATACATGGGAGGTAGTTGTTCATGTCAAAAGATAAGGTGAAGGTGGAAATATACGAGGGAGACCCCTTTACAGGTTGCTGCGGTCCTGGAAGAGCTTCCATGGTTGCGATCGAGAGAACTCGGAAAATGCTCATGGAAAGAAACGAGACGGTGAAAACCTTGAGGGAAGAGTTCAAGGAACAAATTGAGATCGAGAGGGATATAGTAAGTAGCCGTACACGGTACGACATGTATCCGCCACATGTCTGCAAGCTTCTCATGGCCGGCACTCGAGTGCCATTTGTTGTTATAAATGGTCAGCTTGTCTTGGAAGGCAAATTTCCCTCCCTCGCAGACTTTAGACGGCTCATGAACGAACACGTTAGGAACCTCCATCAAGGAGTTTCAAGTAAATAGGTGGTGTTGCATGAAAAAAGTGGTTGCCGAGGTAATTGGCCCCAATCCCCCCTGCTACAGGTGCATAGCTGTGAAGGAGAACGTGGAAGCAGTGGCTCCAAAACTCCGAGCCGAGGGAATAGAGGTTCAAATAAAGAGATTGGATATCATGTCCAGAGAGGTGCTTAGAAAATACGGCTTGCTCCTCTCCCCAGCATTAGTGGTGAACGGAGTTGTAAAGACGATGGGCTGGATACCGGACAAAGAAGATGTTGAAACTATACTGAGGGAAGCGGCAAAATAGCAAGCATAGGGTGAGCATATGAACAAAAATATTCGTTTACTACGCACAGGTGTATTGATCGCCTTTGTGTGCGCGATTATTGGAGCCCTAATCTATACTAGGATCAGGGCTTACTCTCTTGCTCCCACGCTACAACCAGCAGACTTCTCAAAATTTACTTGGTATGAAATCCCGTTCCAATATCTTCGGGACTACTTTTCTCACGGGTGGATATGTCTACTTTTTGCTTTTGCAGCTGCGGGCTTAGTTTATGAATTCACACCAAAGGAGATTATAACAAAATACATGAGCAGTAGCAAAGTTGCAGGCTATGCCATCGGAGCGGGATTGGCACCCTTCTTCACCGTGTGTTCGTGCACCATGGTCCCTCTTTTCGCAGGAATACTATACATCGGCGCGGGAATAGGCCCTGCTATTACTTTTCTTCTTATGGCTCCAGCCGCAAATATACTTACAATACTTATAACTGGAGAATTCATCTCATGGGAAATCGCCGGAGTACGCATAATCGTATCCTTAATAACTGCGGTGCTTGCTGGAGTAATAATCTCCAAGACTCCATGGGGGAAAGCAATTGAAAAGGAGCATCAAATCAGCCGAAACCCCGGCGCATCCCAGCAAACCCTTAAGATTGTTAAGCCCCCGCTTGATGAGAGGCTGATTTCAGCTTTAAAGTTTGGAGGACACTTGGCTAAACAAATACTGCCATATTTCATTCTGGGGCTTATCGTAGTAAGTTATGTTACTGCTTACACCCCTAAAGAAATAGTGGAAGGCTACTTGACTGGAGTAACCGGCGTACTTATAGCTTCAGTTGCAGCCGGTCCGCTATATACGCCCACACTTGTCGAAATAGTTTTGGGCCAAACTTTACTTAAATTAGGTATGTCGAAAGCTGCGCTTATTTCATGGCTCATGGGACAGCCCTGGGACATTCCAAACATGATGGCTGTTTCAAAGGTTACACGATGGAAAGTTGTCTTCACATATGCTTTCATAGCGTGGGCATGCAGTGTAACTTTTGGATTACTCTACGGGATAATAATAGGTTCTATATAAAACGCGGTCAGGGTCCTTACTATCCTTTGCCTATGAAACCGGTCTTGCCCCGCTCTTTTTGCACGAACCGGTTGGTTGGAGATTAGCGGTGAGGATGTGGATGGTTAGGTATAAAAGCTGTTTTGTGGGATTATAGGTTATCCGGTCTTGCCTGGGGTTTCCTTTGACGCCCGTCGACGTGATGGTCTGGTTCTGGACCATACTCATCGTCCTCTTCACCTTCATCAGTATCATTTACTGGCAGAGGGCCTACTCCAGGTGTCCAAGGTGCGGATGGTCCAACCCCTCCAAAGCCGAATACTGCACCAACTGCGGAATACCCCTAAAAACCGAAAAGAAAAAAGAAAAATCAAGTAATGAAGTTGGTTAAGCCCGCCTCTTTGGCGAGTTCTACGGCTCGTTCCCTCTCGCTTCCAGTGAGACTCCTCCGGAGCTCCGGGATTTCGTGGGCCCTCCACTCGGGGCGGTACTGGAACATGACGTTGACCCTGACCCAGGTTCCCAGGTTCTCGGCGATCCACTTCAAAACGGGGGCGGTGCAGCATTCTAGGTGTTCAGGCAGGACTAGGACGCGGATGATGAGTTCCCCGTACTGTTTGCCGTAGAGGTGGTTTCGGGTGCAGGCCTCCCAGTAGCCGGGGGCGTCGCTGATTCTCTCGGCGCACTGGTTCCTTCCATACTTGAAGTCGAGGAGGTAGACGTCCACGAAGCCAGCTAGGAGCCGGGCTGTCTCCTCGCTGTAGTAGGAGTTGCTGTTCCACACCACTGGGACGTTTGTCTTCACGTGGCGGAAGGTCTCCAGCCACTGCTGAAGCCAGGGCGTCGGCTCCCCACCCACTAGGTTAACGTTTCGGCAGCCCCGTTTCCTCAGGTTTTCCACGCTCTTGGCCAACTGTTCAGGGGAGAAAATGTCGCCCTTCTCAAACCACTGCGAAATGGACCAGTTCTGGCAGTGGTGGCACCGGAGGGTACAGCCCAGAGTGAAGACGGTTCCGGAGGGAACCAGCTCAGGCTCCTCCCCCGTGTGCTCGAACATGGTGGACACAGTGATCTGACTTCCACAGTTGCAGTAGCCTACCTCTCCGCTGAGCCGGTTGAAGCCACACCTCCTAGTGCAGAGGTGGCAGCCCTCGAGGATGCGGCTGGCGATCTCAGCCTTCAAGTCCAGGTACGACCTCTCCGGGCGGTCCAAGTCCTCTAGGCGCTTCTGGCGGGCGTCAACCTCCTTTTCGAGGCGATAGAACTCCTCGGTGAGGCGGTCGTGAGCCTCCCACAGTTTTGACAGAGAATCCCCCTTGTCAAAGTGGGCCGGCAACTTCTTGGCGATCAGAAACTTGGCTGGCTTACTGTTTTCCATGACGTCGAAGTACCTGGCCAAGCTCGCCCGAGCCTGCTTGTCCCTCAGGACCGCGAAGGCGTCAGGCCTCCAGACCGCCCACATGGCTCTGCACCCTAGAATAATATGGGCAAAGGGGACGTTATTTACGTATCGCATCTGCTTTGAAACCGTGGTTTAGGATATTTTATCCGAAGGCTCTGAACGTAAGAGACATTAATCACGGAACAAGTTCTTCCAGCTTTTCCCTGAGGGTTTCGCCGACCAGTTCTGCCTTCGCCCTTCCCCTGACCCTCTTCATAATCATGCCCAGGAGAGGACCGAAGGCTCCTTTTCCCCTTTCACGTATGAGGCCCTCGTTTTCCTTCATCAGGCTCTCTATTGTCGCTTCTAGTTCCTTCTGGGAGATCATCGCCAACCCTAGACTTTTGACGGCTTCCCTCGCCTCCGCCCCTTCGTGCTCCGAGAGCCAAGTGAGGATGTCGGGGATGGCTTCTTTGGCGGCTTCCCCCGAGTTTATGAGGTGAAAGAGCCCAAGAATTTGGTCGTCGACGACCTTGGAGGTTTCCACCCCGTCCCGTTTCAGGGCCTTCATGGTTTCGGTCAAGGCGACCGTTATAACCGTGGGTGAAAACCGGGTTTCCTGAGCCACCGTCTCAAAGAGATCCGCGTACTCCGAATCGAGGATCTGCTTCGCCAGCTTCGGGTTAAGCCCATACTCCTTCTTCAGGCGCATCATCTTTTCCTCGGGCAACTCGGGAAGGCGGCCGCGCAGCTCCCTGAGGCATCCCTCTGTGACCCGGATCGGGGGCACGTCAGTCTCTGGGTACATTCGGGCGGCGCCGGGTCTCGGGCGCATGTACCTGGTGGTTCCATCCGGGTTTGCCGCGCGGGTCTCCCCTGGAACTCCTCTAAGGGCCTCCCTGGCCCTCTGGGTCACGGCCTTCAGGGCGTCGGCGGCGTTCTGCTGAAGGTCCGCCACGAAGACGGCGGCGTCCTGTGGTTCCGCTTTCACGAGGTGCTTCAACCGGTCAGCCTCTTCGGCGGTTATTCCATAGGCCGGCAGCTCGTCCGTGTGGAAGATGCCTCCAACCCTTCCCCAGAAGTGGGCGACGTCCGCCATCTCGGTCCCCAGTCTCACCCCGGGCACCAGCTCCCTCTTCAGCAGCTCACCAAACTTGGGCAACCTCACCGCCAAAACCCGCCCACCCTGATCCAAAGCCTTCCGTATGACCCGGCACCCCGTCCCTTCAAAGACGGAAGTGGCGTCCAAGAACTCGTCTCTGATGCTCTCCTCCGTCACTCCCCGCTTTTTCAGATCGTCCCTTATTTCAAGGAGGCCGAGTTGACGTTGAACCTCGTACTCGACCACCTTGGAGACCAGCTCCAGCTCCTGAACGCCCTTGATCTCGGTCAGAGCCCCCTCCTGGGTAGAGACGTTAATGTCTTGGCGGATGGTCCCTAGGCCGCGTTTAACCCTTCGGGTGGCCCTCAGAATCCGGCCGATGGCAAGGGCGGTTCTCTCAGCCTCCTGGGGAGAGTGGATGACGGGGGCCGTGGTCACCTCGATGAGGGGAATCCCGAGGCGGTCGATGCGGTACTGGATGACGAGGCCCTCCTCCCCCATCTTCCTGGCAGCATCTTCCTCCACCCCTATGTGCTGGATGGGAACCCGCTTCCCCTCCACGTCCAACTCTCCACCCAAGGCCACTACACAGGTCCTCTGGAAGCCCGTGGTGTTTGACCCGTCTATCACAGTCTTCCGCATCACATGAACCTCGTCCACAGGCTCCGAACCCACCATGAGAGCCACTGTGAGAGCGATCTCCACAGCCTCCCGGTTTAGGTCGTGGGGGGGCTCCTCGTCCATCTCCACTAGGCACGAGGTCTGCCGGTCCGCCTCGTAAAGGATCTTCACACCCTTCTGAAACTCAAAAAGGGCTGCAGGATCGACCTGTCCAAGCTCGCTCTGGGTAGGCCTCAACCGCCTCAGAAAAGTGATCTCGGGCTCCCCCCGGAAGAGCTCTGGCTTACAGGGGCAGAAGAGCTTCCCAGCGGTGTCCAGCTGCTGATGGATCTCTAGGCCCACCTTTAGGCCGATCTTGGAATAGTCGATCTCCATGGGCTTTACTGCTCCTGGCCCGCGTCGGTTCTTGGAGACATCTCGTGGGCTATGTTGGTGGTGAGAAGCCTCATCGCCTCTTCGGGCTCTCTGGTTTGTCCCAGGGCCCACATGAGCTTCACGAGGGCGGTTTCAGGCAGCATGTCCTCTAAGGGGACGACGCCTATTCTCAGGAGGTCTCGGCCCGTGTCGTAGACGCTCATCTGGAGGCGTCCCCATATGCATTGGGAGGTCATGGCCACTGTTACGCCGGCTTTCACGGCTCTCTTGACGGCGGAGAAGCAGTAGTTGCCCACGTGACCCAATCCGGTTCCCTCGAGGACGATTCCTCTGTACCCTTCGTCGACGTACCATTGGATGACCCCGGGATCTAGGCCGGGATGAAACTTTACAAGGGCCACTTTTTCGTTGAACTTCGGCTTCAAGACGAGCTTTCGGGTGGGATCTCGCTTCTTGTAGTCCTCGGTCAGCATAGTAATCTCCCTGTTCTCCAGCTTGGCGAGGGGTGTGGCGTTGATGGATTTGAAGGTGTCCCTGCGGCTTGTGTGGCACTTCCTGACCTTGGTTCCCCGGTGGAAGACGATGGCCCTGTCCGAAACCGTTTCGTGCATGGCCAAAACCACCTCCGCAAAAGGCGCCTCAGCCGCCGCCGCAACAGCCCCTGTGAGGTTCGTGGCTGCATCCGAACTCGGACGGTCCGCAGAACGCTGGGAGCCGACCAGCATCACGGGGACAGGCAGGTTCTGTAGGGCGAAGCTGAGGGCCGCGGCAGTGTACCCCATGGTGTCGGTTCCGTGGGCCACCACCACCCCAGCCGCGCCTCCCTTGATGTGGCCAGCAGCGGCCTTAGCTATTTTCGTCCAATGCTTCGGGGTTACGTTCTCGCTGAAGAGGCTGAAGAGGATCTCGGCGTCTATCACGGCGACCTCCGACAGCTCCGGAACAACACTGTAAAGGTCCTTCGCCGAGAGGGCCGGTCGAACTCCCCCCGTCCGGTAATCCACTCGGCTGGCTATGGTGCCTCCTGTGCTGATGATTGCCACCTTGGGCAGACTTGGCTTCTGTTCTGGCAGGGGGGGAGGAATGAAGGTTGGCTTGGCTCCGGCTCCGATCTTTTCGATGCGGGTGGTTGGTGTGATGCGGACTCCGATGTTGTATCCGCTCTTGAGCTTCACTACAACGTGTTTCTCGTCGCCATGCTCGGACCTTTCGATGAGGATGCCCTCGTAGGTGGTCTCGTTCTTTGTGATGCGGATGAGGTCGCCGATCTCGGCTCCCGCCGCCTTCAGGGCTTTTAGGGCTTCTCCTCTGTAGCCTGAGAGCTCCTTACTCATCCTCGCACCTCAAAGGGTTTTTGAGACGTAGGGGCCGTCATAATCGTAACCTAACCGCTTATAGTACTGTTTTGCTCCAAGTCCGCTTATAATAACAACCTTTCTTCGGCCGTAATCCTCTTGGGACATCCGCTCGGCCTCTGACAGAAGAAGCCCACCATAACCCCTGTGCTGCCAAGCCTTAGGTGCACGCATCCCCACTGGGAGCATTGGGCCGTAGATGTGGAGTTCCCGCAAGACCGTGGTTGTTTCAGGAGTGATCTCGGGTCTGTGGGCTCTACGGGAGGGGATGCGCAGCCTAAGGTGGCCGAGGAGAACGTCGTTCACGGGATCCTCAGCCGAGATGAACACGTCCACTCCCTCTGAAGCCTCTTCCTTGATCGTCTGCACCCGAACGTTGTCGGGATCAGGCTTCACTCCATCCTTTAGCCATCGATGACCGGCTTCGCGGCATCGGATGCACCGGCACCGCACGCCCTCTTCTCTGAGTTTCCGCAAGACAAGCTGTCGGAGGTTGCTCCTGTTCACCCCGGCCTCAATGAAGTTTGCGGGGATGTCCCTCTGAACCCTCATGATCCTGACCCAAGGGGGAACCATCTTCTTCACCTCTAGGATGAGTCGAGCCGCCTCTTCGTTGGTGTAGGGCCTGTACTCGCCCCTCCTCCACCACTCGTGGGCCTTGGTCCCCTTCAGGACCAGGCAGGGATATATCTTGACCATGTCAGGCTTAAAGTCTGAGTTCAGAAAGACCCTCCGGAAGCCCTCTAGGTCCCGCCGGAAGGTTGAGCCCGGGAGCCCCGGCATAAGGTGATAGGCCACCTTCAGGCCGGCGTCTTTCAGGAGGCGGGTGGCCTCGACCACGTCTTGGACGCGGTGGCCCCGCTCCACCAGCTCGTAGATGTCGTCGTACACGTTCTGGACGCCCAGCTCAACTCGGGTCACCCCCATGGAGAGCATGTGGTCTATCTGCTCTTCTCGGGCCCAGTCGGGGCGGGTCTCCACCGTGACGCCCACGTTCCGCACCTCACTCGTCTCCGCGTTCTTCTTCGCCTCCTCTAAAGAGGCGGAATTCCTGCCGGTTATGGCATCTAGGCACCGCTGAACGAAATGCTCCTGATAGGCGAGGGAGGTGGCGGGGAAGGTCCCGCCCATGACTATGATCTCCGCCTTGTCCACCACGTGACCGATGGCTTGAAGCTGCTCAACTCGGTTCCTCGTCTGAAGAAACGGGTCATACTGATGCTGGAGGCCCCGCATGATGGCGGGCTCCCGGCCCACATAGGCCGAGGGCACATCGTAGGGGGGTCCTCCCGGGCAGTAGGCGCACTTTCCGTGGGGACAGGGGTGAGGCTTCGTTACCACGGCGATGACTGTGACGCCGGACATGGTCCGAACGGCCTTCCTGCGCAGAAGGGGCAGGAGCCTCTCCCGCTCTTGGGATCGGAGGCAGCGGATCAAGTCGGAGTTGGAGGGGACCCTTTTCAAGCGGTGTCTGCCCGCGACTTGAAGTTTGATCTTGTCGACATCCAGCCTAGTTGCCCCGGGAACCGCCAGTAGGCGTTCGATGATCTCCCGGCAGGCCCCTTCCGTCATCATCTCAATCACGGATAACTGGGCGTTCCCTCAAATAAATGGTTGTTCACCTGGGGCGTTGAGGGCTGCACAGCATGGGCGGGGTAATTAATAGATAGAGCCAAGGCGCCGTGGCGCGTGCGACCCACCGTCCATATCCTCCGTTCACAACCCCTTTATAGATGCTGGACTTCGAAAGGGCCAGATCGGGGATGACGGTAATCGAAATCATCGCCCTGGGCTTCTGTGCCGCGATCATCCTATCCGTGGCCTTGGACGTGCTGAAATCCCACTTCAAAAGGAAAAGAGAAGCCAAACCGACCGCGCGACCCAATCGACGGCCACAGTGATCTCAGAGCGCACGCAACGCTTTACAGGTCCATTTACCTAATAACACTTCGATTTGCTGCGCAAACGGGTTGGCCGGATGGGTGCGCCCACATCCGCCGCCGCACACAAGCTATTTTTCTTTAGTTTACTTCTCCGTAAGCGTCTCCAAGATTCTGGTCAGTTCCTCCACGGACCGACCGGACTTGATCTTTATATAAATAATGGATTCCGGGGCCTCCTCGACGGCGCTTACTTCGGCTTCACCCCTTGGAAGGCCCCTCTGCCGAGCAATCTTCATGAGGCTGTCGGTTGTCTTTTCCAGCTTTTCGATCAGGGCGTCTAGGGCTTTCTCATGTTCCGTCAGGGTGGAAGCCAGAAGGTCCAGGTAGGCCAACCTCTCATCCTTTGAGCGTTTAGCCGTCATGCGAGTTCCCCACTACGTTTTCTCTGTCTTCTCGCGGGGCATGTGGGGGATCCTGAAGAAGACCTTCTTCCCCTTTCTCAGCTTCTCTATGTAGCCCATCCTCTCAAGCTGGTTCAGGTGGATGCTCTCCACGCTCCTGGATCTCCCCGTCTCCGTGGCAACCCCGCTGGTGGTAGCCTCCCTCAGTCTATCCATGGCGAGCATGGTCTGCCGGAGGCTGTCGGGGAGCTTCATGAGGTACACGCTGATGGGGGCGCTCAGGGGGATGTCTAGGTTTTCGGAGGACACCTCCACCTTCTTCGCCGATAGAAGGTGCTCCTCCAACATCTTCGCGATGGAGTCTATTTTCTCCTCGATCCGTTGTAGCCTTCTCCGCTCCTCGTTCAAGGAAGAGTCCCCCTTCCGTTAATGATTATCTGTTTAACATTTATAAAGCATGCTGTTCGGGCAGGTCCTTCTGTTCCTCGTTGAGGGAAAGGACGTGTTTCCCTATCTTGGTGAGAAGGTTGCCTAGGTCTTCGTATTCCTTCCTCGTGAGTTTCAAAGCGTTTGTCAGGTGGGGCATGGCCGCGTTAAAGACCTGCAGCAACTGTTTGGGCGGGAGTTCCTTCATGGTCCAAGACTTCACGGAACCGTCTTTAAAGAGATAGCTTACGATGCCCGTGCCGTCGAAGTAGACTGCACGCACCCCCTGGACACCGGGCAAAGAGTTGGCGGGGATCTTTAGGGTCAAACTGTATTCCTTCAGAATGTTCGTCACGTAGCCGATCAGGCTCTCCTTCAGCTTTTCTGCGTGACTCTTGAGTTCCTCCACCTGAAGAACCTCGTTGTTGGTCTCCCTCATGGCATCGATGAAAGCGTCTACTTTAAACTCGGCCTTCGTTTCGCCCTCGGAAACGCCTGTTTTTTCGGTCTCATCCGCCACGAATCAGCACCCTCAACTTTCCAACTGTTAAACAGTTAAGCAGCAGTATTTAAGCTTTATTATACATCACTCAATACTAGAACTCTGCGCTGGTGAACCAAAGGTACATTGTTCCCGTGTACAGGATTGACGGCTGCGAGGGTCCGATGGGCATCCCCGTCTCCGGAATCTTTATCTCGACCTTGACCGGGAGCTCCGCGTCAGTAACGAAGTATATGTAGTTCGTCACGCTCAGCTGGTCACCGTCAGCGGGTGGCCAAGTCTGACTGCCCAGCCACACGGCTATCCAGCCCCCGTCCGGGTTCCCGTCCCCGTTAGTGTCATTCCTGATGTAGAGCGCCAAGTACTCGGTGCCATTTGTGCCCGTGCTGGAGAAGTTGAAGCCTATCATGCATATGCTAAAGGCTTCCCGGTTTTTTATGCGGAAGGCGTCAGTGTAGTTGACACTGTACCCTGGACCCCACTCTCCCAAGCTGAGGTTGTAAAGACCCTCTTGGATCGTCGAGTTTCTGAGCAGGTAGTCGCCGTCCTCGGGTGAGCGATCCGTTCCCGGCAGCAGGGATATGTCAGCGTTCTTGGCGTAGACGACGAAGTACCCGTACTTAACCGGGGCCCTTGCGTACTGTGTGGCTTGTAAGATGTAGGTCAGCAGGAAAGGCAGCAACAGCATCACCATCTTCCTACTTTTTTTCACGCTTATCTTCCTCCAAGTTCTTTAATCCCAACCGTTTCATGTGTTTAACTATTAGACAGGTAAGCATCACTTAAGCTTTGTTAGGCATCATTCAATAATTTATTTACTGAAAAAAGAACAGAAACAAAGAATAGAAACAACGAAAATACCTTTTTCAAACATCTCGCGAACCGTGCGTGTGTCCTCGCTTTCGTCCCGGGGTCGGTACCCAACGTTTATACCTAAGGACGGTCCAAGGGCGTCGGTCTCAGCAACTAAGTCAGAGAATACGTACGCCGCCTCTCGACTGGTTAATCACAATCCTTTTGAAAGAAAATGACAAAAGAGAAGCAACACGAAAGGAACGCGGAAAGAATGGAAGACGACGTCTCGTGGAGCCTCAACGTCATGGACCTAATAATCGCCGTCCTGCAACAACATGAGAGGAGCTTGGACGCCAGCATAGCCCGCCTCGAGAACGCATTGAAGCGGATGGAGAGGGAAAAGTCCATGATCTCGCCAGGGGAGAGACGCCGAAACGCCGTTCCAAGTTTCCCTCAGAAAAATAGAGCGGGCAATCCTCAACCTGAGCCTCGGGGGACAGACCGTGGACGAGATAGCCGCGACGCTCGCCACAAGCCTCCTTCTCGTAGGGGAAATAATCGAAGGCCTGACCACAAGAGATACCCTTCCCTTGAGGAAATCTAGCCGGACGTAACGCGGGAATTGGCGCCGCCGGACGGACTCGAACCGTTTTAGCGACCCTCGGACTAAACCGGAGGGCCTCGACCAACGGGTTAACAGCATCAGCCCTGATGGAAGCAGGCCACCAGGTCCGCTGCTCTACCTAGCTGAGCTCTCGTCCACGCGTCGGCTGCGTGCACAGCGGCTCAACGGTTTCGGCGGCGCCGCTTATTCTGAAGCTCCCCAGCAATATTTAAAGGTTATAGCGTTGACCCGGAGATTTTCAGCTTCCTCGACTTTCTTGCTTGTGTGGTGAGGAGAGGAGGATATGCGGCAATTGCAAGCAAATCTTAGCAGAGGCAAACAATTCGAGCGATTTTCTCTTCTATGTGAGACACCTACACGCTTCAGATAAAGGGGTCCTCCGCCCGGGGCAATCGGGAAACCCTTAAATCAGAATGTGCTTGAATATTTTGTGAGGGCCCGTAGCTCAGCTCGGTTAGAGCGACAGGCTCATAACCTGTAGGGTGTGGGTGACTCCCACATTCGGGGTGTGGTCGGGCGTTCAAATCGCCCCGGGCCCACCAATATGTTGTGTTGCTGTTATAGCACAGTCACATAAATTTAAGTGCGCGCTTCATTTTTTCCTTTTGCGTGCGTGCTTTATGGATGTGACACTATGCACGGATTTGAACAAATTATGCAACAAATGGCGCAAATGACTGAAGAAGAAAGGGTGAAGACGATTGAATCCAAAAGGGAGCTTCGCATTTGTGGCAGTTTTCCCGCATGTACTGAATGCGACGGCGCAAAACTGAAAGAAGGGTGATCAGGTAAGTGATTCCTTCTGCGTTGAAGATTCTCAAACTTACCATGAGTAATCCGTTTTCCCGTCTTCTTCTGCGGAGTGGACTAGTTTTGTGCAGAGTGAGCAGAACGAGCAGGTTGGAGCATGCTCTAGAACTGTTTTCGGGCACTTCAAGTCCGGCAGACAGCCCTTGCATGATGTACTCTTTCTTCGTTAAGATGCTTCTCAAGACGGGCGGAATGGTGTTTTCTGTGAACGAGAGTTCCCTCAAGAATTTTGTGAAAGACCCTACAGCGAGGAGTGGTCTTGTTAACGTTATTCGTGGCATCGCCAAGTACGGCATAACGAAGCCGCAGATTCTCGATGCCCCTTTCTTAGTGGTGTGGAATTTTACGAATGCTTGCAATTTGAAATGCAAACATTGCTACCAACGTGCAGGTGCAAGAGCAAATGACGAATTAACAGTCGAAGAGAAATTTCGAGCTGTGGAGGAGATGGCCAGGGCTGGTGTGGTGTCGATTGGATTCTCTGGCGGCGAGCCCCTTTTGGCTTATGACTTCTATGATGTGGTAGGTAAAGTGAAGAAAGAAGGAATGCATGTTGCGTTGGCGACAAATGGAACTCTGATAACGAGCAAAGTAGCAAAAAGGTTGAAGGATGTAGGAGTAGACTATGTTGAAGTAAGCTTGGATTCTGCAGAGCCCGAGCGACATGACGCCTTTAGAGGCGTTTCAGGGTCTTTCTATAGAGCTTTGGAAGGGATAAAACACTGCGTTGATCAAGGAATCTTCACATGCGTCGCCACCACCGTAACACAACTTAACCTTCACGAGATTTCTGACATAATTGGCCTTGCAGAAAACCTACGAGCCCAAAGGTTCATTGCGTTCAACTTTATTCCAGCCGGAAGAGGGACGGACGTGGCTGAAATCGACTTGAGTCCGGAACAAAGAGAAAGTCTTTTGAAAATGTTGATAGACAAAAACGCCTCCGGAGAAATTCAAGCATTAAGTACCGCACCTCAATTAGCAAGAGTGAGTCTCCAGTTGTCGGGAGGAGAAATTGTTGCACCGACTCACATGTATATTGGCCTTCCGTCCCATATTGGTCGTCCCTCTTGGGATCTGAAAGTAGTGGCTGAGTTTATAGGTGGCTGTGGGGCGGGAAGACTCTATTGTTCTCTCCAGCCTAATGGGGACGTTTCTCCTTGTGTCTTTATGCCTGGACTTATTGTGGGAAACATCAGGGAGTCGTCGTTCATGGATATTTGGGAGAAAAACGAGGTAATGCGGAGACTTAGGGACAGGAGATGGCTGGAAGGACGCTGTGGGAATTGCAAGTATAAGCATGTTTGTGGCGGATGCAGAGCTAGAGCCCTAGGCTATTTCAACGACATTATGGCACCAGACCCTGGATGTATCCGTGAGTTAGAAGAACCCAGCGCAAGAAAATTGATTTTACCGATCCAAAAAAGGCTAACCAATTTCACGTTGTGGCGAGAAACAGCGAAAATAAAGGATTCTGCGGAAGCCGAGGCTAGGGCGAAAAGTCCATAAAAGATGAAGCGCCGGAATAGAAGGCAAATTTTCTCAGTAAAGCTAGCAGGCAATGGAGGAAATCTGTGGTTTAAGCATTCCGGTTACCTTCGCAAATTCTTCCAAAGAATCAACGTTTTCTCCACTGTAATTCCCGACAGACATACAGAAATGAAAAGATTTTCCCTTACTCGACCTCTAACGCGTAAGGGGCTGTGGTCAGCCTCTCCGCCCCATCCTCCAGCACCAACACGGTGTCCTCCACCCGGACGCCCCCGAAACCGGCGAGGTAGATTCCCGGCTCCACTGTCACCACGTTTCCCGCCCTCAAGGCTTCCTCGTTCTCCTGGCTCAGGGCGGGCGGTTCTTGAACATCGAGGCCGACGCCGTGTCCCAAGCTGTGAACGAAATATCCACCGTATCCTTTCCCACTGATCAGCCCTCTGGCGACCGCGTCGGCGTCGCAGGCTTTCACCCCCGCCCGCAGGATCTCAAGCACCTTTTGATGAGCCTCCCTCACGGTTTCGTGGATCTTCTTCTGCTCGGGTGAAGGCTTTCCAACCGCCACCGTCCTCGAGAGGTCCGCCCGGTAATGCCGGTACTTGGCCCCCACGTCGATCAAGACCAAGTCGCCCTTCCGAATCTTTCGGTCTGTGCACCCGCCATGGGGAAAGGCTGAACGAACCCCGGAGGCTACGATGGTGTCGAAGGCAACCCCCTCAGAGCCCATCCTCCGCATAGCGTACTCGATCTCCGCGGCAAGCTCATACTCACGCAGCCCAGACCTAACGGTCTCGAAGGCGGTCTTCACTCCCTCGCTGGTCAGCTCGGCCGCCCTCCTCATACACTTCAGCTCTTCTTCGTCTTTCACCTCCCGGAGCCTCCACAATAATTTTCCTCGAGGATTCAGTCTAACGTCCTTTAAGGCCTCGGCCAGCTTCAGGTACACGGAGGCCTCCATGATGTCGAAGCCCACACGCCCGAGCCTTAGGCCCCTGACTAGGTCCGCGATCCTCATATCCGTGTCTCCCCTCCTCTCCACGAGCTCTACTCCGCAGTTTTTCGCCGTTCGCTTCGCCGATTCATAGTTGACTCCGTAAACGTAAAGGTGGTTTTCCCCCTCCTCCGGGATCAGCAGCCTCACTCCGCCCAAGAAGCCCGTGAGGTACAGGATGTTCGCCTCGTTGGAGACGATGTACCCGTCTAACCCTTCCTCCCTTAAGGAGGCCTTCAAAGCGGCCATTCGGGCTTTGAGAAAGCTGTTCAAGGCTATGTCCCCCCTTGAAGTTTTCACTGTTGCTTGATATTGTTTGCGGAGCGAAGCGTGGACACGGTTTGGTTTGGCGGAAGGATTCTGAGTTGGCGTCCCGTCCTATCTAGGCCTTGGTTGGATGGCTTGAGAAGAGGCTGGACGCTTTCCTCTGCTCAGGTCAGCCCCCGCTTATGAGGGTCATCAGGGCGACTTGGTCCCCCTCTTTCAGCCTTGTATCGCCTGTGCGTGACACGCCGTTGACCGTGATGATGAAGGATGGGTCCACGATGCTCTCTTTCTCCACGTCAAAAAGTCCCCTGAGGGGCTCGCCGTACATTTCCGTCAGCTTCCCTAAGAACTCTGAGAGGGAGGCCCCTACCCTGAGTTCGACTTCGTCTTCCCTCTTCCCCAACCTGCTTCTGGCCAAGCCGAGGTATCGAACTTTGACCTTCATCCTCCTTCCACCGGCGTGGTGGGGTCTATCCCCACGAGGTTCGGTGTCAGAGACTCTCTCGGCAACCCTTAAATATTTGTCTAGTTTCATACTGTAATTCTCTGCATTAAATTGTGGCCCGTCAGGAGGAATGAGTCTCTTGTTCGGCTACGCCGGACGAATACTACATGTGGACCTTTCATCTGGAAAGACCGAAACCGAGCCGTTAAGGGAGGAGCTGGCTAAAGGGTACATCGGGGGCATCGGACTTGGGATTCGCCTGCTCCTCGACCAATCCAAGGCGGGCGTCGAGCCCCTCAGCCCCGAAAACCCCCTCATCCTCATGACCGGACCCCTCACTGGCACCATGGCGCCCACGGCGGGAAACGGCATCGCCTTCGTGGCCAAGTCTCCGCTGACGGGCGGGGTGGGGGAGGCTAAGTCCCACGGGTTCTTTGGCGCCGACCTGAAGCGGGCTGGCTACGACGCGGTTGTCTTCGAGGGAAAGTCGGAGAAGCCGGTGTACGTGTGGATCGACGACGACTCTGTGCAGTTGATGGACGCCAAGGATCTCTGGGGTAAGTCGCCGGCGGAGACGGAGGACGCCATCAGGGAGGAGCTGGGTGACTACTATGTTCGGGTGGCGGCGATCGGGCTGGCGGGGGAGAAGCTGTCCAGGGTTGCGTGCATCATCAACGACCGGACCAGGGCCGCGGGGAGGACGGGCATGGGCACCGTGATGGGCTTCAAAAACCTGAAGGCAGTTGCTGTGCGGGGGACCAAAGACGTGAAGGTGGCGAAGCCTGAGGAGTTCCTAGAGTTTGTGAAGATGCTCCACGAGAGGATGAAGGGGCCCGCCGCCGTGAAGTACCGAACCTTAGGAACCCCCCTGAACGTCCTGGTCCACAACTCCCTAGGAGCCCTGCCCACAAGAAACTTCACCAACGCCACCTTCGAAGGCGCCGAGAAGGTGAGCGGTGAGTACCTGAACGAACGGTACGTGGCGAGGGTCATCGGGTGCACCTCCTGCGCTATGCGGTGCGAGCATATCGCCGTGGTTCCGGAGGGGCCCTACAGGGGGACGACCACGCGGGTGGAGTATGAGCCCCTCTGGTCTCTGGGGCCGAACTGCGGCGTCGACCGCCTGGACGCCATCATCAAGGCCATGGACCTGTGCAACTACTACGGGCTGGACTCCCTCTCCACGGGAACCATCATAGCCTTCGCCATGGACTGCTACGAACACAAGATTCTCACTAAGAAGGACACCGACGGCGTAGACCTCCGCTTCGGCAACCATGAGGCCTTGATAGAGATGGTGGAGAAGATGGGTAAGCGGGAGGGGTTGGGCGACATCCTGGCCGAGGGCGTGAAACGGGCGGCGGAGAAGATCGGCAGGGGAGCGGAGAAGTACGCTAACCACATCAAGGGCCTCGAGATGACGGGCTACGACATTCGGGGCCTGAAGACCGCTGCCATAGGGTACGCCGTCTCCTTCCGCGGGGCTGACCATAATCGCCACGGGGCCTACGGCATCGACTTGAAGGGCACGGTGGACCGCTTCAAGGTAGAGAAGGGGAGGGGGAGGATGGTCATAGAGATTGAGGACCTTTACACCATCATCGACTCCCTCATCGTCTGCAAGTTCTCTCGGGGCACCTACTACGAGGCCTTCGAGGACCTCGCCAAGTACTACGGTCTGGTCACCGGGTTCGAGGTGACCCCGGAGGAACTCAGGGTGACCGGGGAGAGGATCAACAACCTGGGCAGACTTTTCAACATCCGGGAGGGCTTCACCAGAAAGGACGACCACCTGCCGGCCAAGGTGATGAGCACCCCCATCCCCGACGACACCGTTTCCAAGGGGAGCTACATCACCCAGAAGGAGCTGGACTTCATGCTCGACGACTACTACGAGGCCCGAGGATGGACGATAGAAGGCTTCCCCACCGTGGAGAAGCTCAAGGAGATAGGGCTCAACGACCTCGCGTACATCGTGAAGGACAAGATCGAGAAGCCTGAAAAGCCGAAGAGGAAAAGGAAAAAGTGAAGGAGGAGACTGAAATGGCGGCAGCACCCGCGAGGAAGTTCGTCTCAGCGGACCCTGAGAAATGCGTCGGCTGCAGCGTCTGCGAGTACGCATGCGCCTTCGAGAAGGAGAAGGCCTTCAACCCCCTCAAATCCCGAATCCGGGTCGTGCGCCTCCACCCCCTCATCAACCTCTCCGTCACCTGCAGGCTCTGCGAAGACGCCCCCTGCGTGGCCGCGTGCCCAAGGGACGCCCTGGAGCAGTCGGAGGAGACGGGCGTCATCCTAGTGGATGAGGACAAGTGCAACGGCTGCGGCTGGTGCATCGAGGCCTGCGACTACGGCGCCATCACGTTGCACCCGGAGAAGAGGGTGGTGGTCGTCTGTGACCTCTGCGACGGCAAGCCCAAGTGTGTAGAGTGGTGCCCTGAAGAGGCCTTGGACTTCGTGACCCGAGACATCCTGGCTCAGAAGGCCCGGAGGTCCGTGGTGAAGAAGCTCTTCCAAGAGGCCATGAAGACAGTGGCGCTCTAGCGCACATGAAATAGCCTACGCATGTTTGGATAATGCTTCCCTCAGCTTAGAAACGAAGCCCTCTTCATCCTCTGCTATTCTCTTCTTCACTTCCCTCCAAGCAGCCGGACAATCCTTATACTCCACACCTACAATGCTGTGAATGGCCCTGTCAACTGCCCGCTTGTTCTCCTTCGTAACCTCTATTCCAGCCTTCTCGAAAACATGCTTAAGATGCCTGAAATAGCAAGTCACAGCAAACTACCTCAACATGAAATGAACCTTCCAAGTTTATAACTTTCTAAGAGTGCGTGACAGGTCTTGGGGCTGACGCGAGCGTTAGGCTAATATTTGTTGTTAGGTATTTTATTGGGGAGTCTCAGGGTGTGGTGTGTCTGAAGCTCATCTACGTGGTTGTAGACGGCATGGGCGACCGGCCCGTCAAAGAGTTGGATGACAGGACCCCGCTGGAGTACGCGGCGACGCCCCACATGGACTCCCTCGCGAAGAAGGGGAAAACGGGCCTCATGTACACTGTGGGAAGGGGGATAGCCCCTGAAAGCGACGTGGCCGTCATCTCCATCTTGGGGTACGACCCCGTCAAGTATTACACTGGCAGGGGCCCCCTCGAGGCTCTGGCTTCAGGCCTTTCCTTCAGGGATGGAGACCTCGCCCTCCGATGTAACTTTGCGACGTTGGGCCCCGGAAACAGGATCGTTAATCGGAGGGCCGGGAGGACGCTGACCAATGGGGAGGCGGCGGAGTTGAGCAAGGCCGTAAATGAAGGGGTGAAGCTGGAGTCGCACCCCGCGGATTTTGAACTTAGGAGCACGATAGGCTACAGGGGGGCCCTGGTTATACGAAGCAGGGAAACCCCCCTCTCGGGTGAGGTCACCAACACGGACCCGGCCTACTCCAGGGAGGGGGGCCTCGGCGTGGCAGAGGTAGAGGTTGAGATGACCCTCAGGAAGTGTGTCCCCATGGACGAAACTGAGAATGCGATGGTCTCCGCGGACCTTGTGAACGAGTTCACCCAAAAAAGCCGTGTGGTCCTGGAAAACCACAAGGTGAACGAAAGACGGGCGGCCCAAGGGAAACTGAAGGCAAACGCCATCCTGGCCAGAGACGCTGGACACCTCCTGCCCAAGTTCTTCAACATCAACGAAAGGTACAACGTCCGCTTCGTCTGCCTCGCCGACATGCCCGTGGAAAGGGGAATAACGGGGCTGACCGGCATGCATGTGGTCAACCTGCCTCCGCCCTCCCAGAACTTGGAAAGGGACTGCACCCTCAGGGTGGAGAAGATACTCACTTTGTTGCCCTCCTACGACTGCCTCTACCTGCACCTCAAGGGCCCCGACGATGCTGGCCACGACGGAAAAGCCCGCCTCAAGGCACAGATCATCGAAACCATCGACCGACACCTCTTCGGAAACCTCCTGCCGAAAATAGACTTGGAAGAACACATCGTATGCGTCACTGCAGACCACGCCACCCCCTGCGAACTGAAGGCCCACAGCGACGACCCCGTCCCCCTCCTCATCTCAGGCAACAAAATCCAAGGCGACGACACCCACAGGTTCAACGAAAGGGAATGCAAGAAAGGAAGCTTGGGAGTTCTAGCCCACGGCACCGAACTCATGCCTAAACTCATGGACTTCCTGAAAAGGCAACCATAACAGTTAGGCGCACTCTTAAAACCCTTGAAACAAGGATAGAGAGGAAATAGTTGAGGAGAAGTTTATGGAGGCGGTTATTCGCCCTGCGAGGAAGTCGGACGTAAAAAACATCGCTAAGCTAGCGGGAGAATTGATTCCTTTGGAGGATTTGACCAAGAGGAATACCATGTTAATGCAATCGATTGACGACTCTAAACGCGACATTTACGTGGCTGAAATTAAGAGTGAAATCGTTGGATTCGTGGATTTGTGGACATTCCCAGATTTTGTTCACGGCGCCAACTTAACCATAATACAGAACTTGGTCGTAAGCGAAGCGTTCAGAAGCCGCGGAATTGGAGATGAACTTGTCAGGATGGCCGTCAAAAGGGCTAAAGGCCGCAAGGCCCTTGAACTGCACGCATGGACGGAGTTCACCAATAAACCCGCAATAAGTCTATACGCCAAGCACGGACTAAAGAAGAGAGCTCTATTACTGGAAAAAGAGTTCGCAGAGTAAAAATATATGGCGGCGGGCATTCTGCCAAAATTTCCATTATTGAAAGACACTATAACCCTTATCTCGACTGTTTAACTCCAACAATTTCTAAATGTCCGCCAAATCCTACTATGCTTGGTATGTCACACAATTCTAGTTCAAGTTTGAGTATTTCCCTGAAGTTCTTCTCGATTATTTCGTCCTTTTTTTCCATTGGAATTAATTGTGTTAAAATTGGTTTTCCTATAATCCTAACTACCTTCAATTCACAAGTTTCAAAAAGTTTTTTCAATTCTTCTGGCGTAAATGCCTGAAATTTAAATTCTTCTTCTAAAATTCCTGTTTTAAGGAAGTTTGATATCTTATCAAAAGCATAATCTTTTATTAATCTTGAAATGAAGGAATATTTGTTGTCTACAGAAACGATGACATATGAGTTGGGTTTAACGACCCTTGTTAACTCTTTTACGGCTTTCTCGGCATCTAAGCAGTAGGAAACTGGATCGCCTTCGGCAAGTGCCATGTCAAAATAATTAGAAGAAAAACAACACATATCCCTAATATCGACTTCTATTACTTCAACTCGTTTTTCTAACTTTTCTTTTCTTATTTTTCTTTCAGCAATTTTCAACATGTTTTTCGCTATGTCAGTTAAAACAACTCTATAACCCTGTTTTGCTAATCTAATTGCCCAGTAACCGGTTCCGCCACCAGCATCCAGAATAAGTGCATCTTTTCTTTTTGGAAGGTATTTTCTAATATTACCCCAAGTAATTTCATGATAGTTCCCAATAAGGTATTTCATACCGCTTGTCGTAGTCTTCTGCTGTTTTTTCATAAAACTCTTTAACTGACTTTATATCTTGACCTTTCATAACCAAATTATTATTCGACTAAATATTTAAGAAATACAGTTTGCGAGCATTTCATCTGACCCCATTTTTTTTCTGATAATCCAAAGGGAAGAACGGCGAAGACAAAAGAAAGGATTAATAGCGTTTACCTTCAAACCAAACTGACCTGAAACAGTCGGAGAAGTTGCGGGAACCATGATCACCTTAGAAGAGGCGTACGATATTCTGGAAGGAAGGGGAAAGGGAGCCTTCGCAAATTTTAGGGTTTCCGACGAAAACCTGAGGAAGCACATGGTCGCCGTTTCAGCCATCATGAAGGGCCTCGCGAGGAGGCTGGGAGGAGACGAGGGGGCGTGGGCTCTCACGGGGCTGCTGCACGATGTGGACTATGAGAGGCTGGGAGGGGACATGGACCAGCACGGCCTAGTCTCGGCGGAGATGCTGGAGGGGGTCCTCCCCGAGGAGTGTCTCCACGCCATCCGGGCCCACAACCCAATGACCGGGGCAGAAGCCACGAGCCTGCTGGACAGGGCCCTTTTGTGCGCCGACGCGGTTTCGGGTCTGATTGTGGCGGCCGCTCTGGTTATGCCGGGCAGGAGGCTCTCGGAGGTTAAGGTTGGAACTCTGAAGAGGAGGATGAAGGACCGGTCGTTTGCGAGGGGGGTTAGCCGAGACCGGATAAGGGCGTGTTCAGAGATTGGGTTGAGCCTCGAAGAATTCCTTGAGATCGCCTTGGAGGCTATGAAAGAAGTTCACGGTCAATTGGGCCTTTAGCCACTGGCGCGCGTAGCTCTAAGTCTTTTCATCCTCTACTTGTGTCCTTCATTAATGACGCATGTAGACTGGTTCAAAGAAACCTTGACAGAATCATAAAGGATGTAATTCCTGCTATAAGTCCAACTGCGAAGTAATGCATGCCATCGTGTTCGTACGCGAGAGGCACAAGTTCATCCACTGACACGAAGACCATAACGCCAGCTGCGAAAGACAACAATAACGCGTTGAACTGAGGAATTAACGAAGACAAAGCAATTCCGAAGATGGCTCCGAAGGGCTCAGCTAAAGCCGATAAAACGAGAAGTTCAAGCAAGAGTTTCGTTTCCTTGGCGAGTGCAAGCGGAACTGCAAGCGCAAATTCCTCCGGTATGTTGTGCATGGCGATTCCTAGGGCGACCAGCAATCCTAATCTCACTTCCACCCAAAAGCTGCTGGCCATAGCAAATCCCTCTGGAAAATCATGGATTATTATCCCAATGGCTACAAGGTAGCTTATCTTGATTAAACGTCCCGAAGGCCCCTTTTCTTCTATCAGATGCATGTGCGGCAGTCTGACATCAATTATCAAAACAAACACGAACCCTAAGGCAAACGCGAAGATAACGAAGAGTTCATCCATCATGGTAAGGGCTGTTGCAACTAACTCGAGGAAACTGATAACTATCATGACTCCAGAGGAGAAGCCAACTCCCATCGAAACATAACTCCTCTCTTCCTTCAGGAAAAATGCCAAAATCGCTCCGATGACCGTTGTAGAACCCGAAAGGAAACTGATTAGCAAGATCAGCCATGCGTTTTCCAATTGCTTGAACCTCAAGATTTCCATCTTTCGAGCTATTACTTTTTCGCCTCATAGGTGCTGTTATGTTCATTTATATGCCTTTTTGATCACGCTAAAGGGATTCCTTTGACGCCTCGATCTAAAAGACCCTGGACGCCTTGGGATAAGATCCGAGAACCTTCACGAAGTGGGACTTCTCCCCGAGGGCCGTTAAAGCCTCTCGGCACCTATCCTCCTCCCTGTGGCCTTCAAAGTCCAAGTAGAAGTTGTATTCCCAAGGCTTCTCTTTGGTGGGCCTAGACTCGATCTTTGTCAGGTTTATGTCCCTCTCGGCGAACTCTTGGAGGGCATAGTACAGGGCTCCTGGAATGTGTTTCGTGGAGAAGATTATGGAGGTCTTGTCTCCTCCGGTGGGCGGCGAGTCCTTCTTTGACAGGACGAAGAACCGTGTGTAGTTGTCTGGGTTGTCAGCTATCCCCTCCATGAGGACCTTCATCCCGTAGACTTCCGCGGCCCTCCTGCCGGCGATGGCGCCAGCGTCCATGAGCTCCTTCTCCTTTATCATCTTCACGCTTCCCGCCGTGTCATAGGTCGGAATCAACTCGCAGCCCAAACTTTCCAAGAAGCCTCTGCACTGGGCTAGAGCTTGCCAGTGGGAGTAGACAATTTTGATGGAGTCCAGCCTCGTCTTCGGGTTGGTTATTAGGCAGTGGATGATCTTGATGACCACTTCACCGCACACTTTGAGGTCGTAGGCCAAAAACAGGTCGTAGGTCTGATTCACGCTTCCCTCAATAGAGTTCTCTATGGGAACCACTCCGTGCGTGGTCTTTCCCTGCTCCACGCTCTCGAAAACGTTGGGAAGGCTCCGGCAGGGCTCCACCTGAACAGAAGGGCCGAAGAACGAGTAAACCGCGTCCTCACTGTAAGCCCCGATCTCCCCCTGAAAAGAAACCTTCATCTTCCCACCACACTTACTGGATGCAAGGCGAAGATTTTACCGCGCCACCCTCCTCTTCAACAGGACCTTGTTGATCCCGTTGATCATAGCCTCAACGCTGGCCATGACAATGTCCTCCCGGGCGGCCCTCGCCGACATGACGTTCCCGTCCTTGTCCTCCACCTTGATGATCACCTCGGCCACGGCGTCGGAGCCTCCGGTCAAGGCCTCCAGACGGTACTCCTTCAACCGGACATCCGCCAAGCCCTCCGTGAGCTTCTGTACTGCCCTCACTGCGGCGTCCACGGGGCCCACGCCGGTCTCTGCGGCCACGTACTCCTTCCCGTCTAGGATTAGCTTCACCGAGGCGGTGGGGATGACCCTGATCCCCGTTACCACGGCCAAGTCCTTCAGGTCGACAATCTTCTCCTCCTCCACCACGCCACCCATAACCGTCCTAGTTATCGCCAACAGATCGGCGTCCGTCACGATTTTACCCTTGTCCCCTAGGTCCTTAACCCTCTGAACGATCTCACTCAGCTGCTCCTGGTTGGGGTGTATCCCAACCTCCTCCAGCTCCGCCTTGATGCCGCGACTGCCCGCAAGCTTGCCGGCCACCAGCTTCCTCTTTCTCCCCACGAGCTCCGGGTTGATGGGCTCAAAGGTCAAGGGAACCACGGTAACGCCGCGGGTGTGGATGCCCGACTCGTGGGCGAAGGCGTTTTCACCCACAATCGCCTTGTTGGGCTGGATGGCAATGCCGGTTAACCGAGACACTAGCCTCGAGGTCCCATAGATCAGTTTTGTGTTTATCCCCGTCTTCAAGCGGTGAATCAAGTGAAGCGCCATCACCACCTCCTCCAAGGCCGCGTTCCCCGCCCTCTCCCCCAACCCGTTCACGGCCACGTGGATCTGGGAGGCCCCGCCCTCCACTCCAGCCAAGGAGTTGGCCACGGCCATGCCGAAGTCGTTGTGGCAGTGGACGCTGAGGGGCACCTTCACCACGTTCCGGATGTCCAAGATGAGCTTGCGCATAGTGGGGGGGGTCATGATGCCCACTGTGTCAGGGATGTTTATCCTGTCTGCTCCTGCCTCCTCTGTGGCGCGGCATATCCTCGTCAGGAAATTCATGCCTGTTCTGGTGGCGTCCATGGGTGAAAACTCGCATGTCAACCCGTGGTCTTTGATGTATTCAACAGACTCGACGGCCGTGGACATAACCTGCTCGGGCTTCATGCCTAGGGCGTGCTTCATCTGCACGTCTGAGGTGGATATGAAGGTGTGGACGGCGTTCACGTCGCACTCGATGGCGGCGTCGATGTCCTCCTTCTTTGTGCGGGCTAGGCCGATGATCTCGGCCTTCAATCCCGCCTTAGCTATCTCTGCGACCGCCCTCATCTCACCTTTAGAGGTTATTGGGGTGCCGGCCTCGATGATGTCCACACCCAACCTGTCAAGTTGGACGGCGATCTCCATCTTCTCCTCCGGAGTCAGGGATACTCCTGGGGTCTGCTCTCCGTCCCTGAGCGTCGTGTCAAAGATTCTAACGTATTTCACGTCTTCAGCCTTCAAACTTCTATCCTCCAAACGGAACTTTCATACATAAACGGTCACCTCTAACATGGTCCCTCCACCACTCGGCTATCTTCTCCTGATCTCGTCGGCCATGGCTTCCCCCATCTCAACGGTGGTGGCCTTTCCCCCGAAGTCCGGGATGGTCACCCCCTTCCGCAGCGTCTCAGTCACGCTTGCCTCTATGGCCTCAGCAGCAGCCGAACATTTAGGGTCCCGGTGCCGTTCACCCAACCAATCAAGCATCATCTTGGCGGCTAGGATCATGGAGCATGGGTTGGCCGTGTGCTTTCCAACCCTTGTTGGGGCGGAGCCGTGAACAGGCTCGAAGAGGGCGAAGTCGTCACCAATGTTTGCTCCGGGAGCCATGCCCAAACCTCCCACCAGCTGAGATGCCTCGTCTGAGAGGATGTCGCCGAACATGTTGGTGGTCACTATAACATCGAACTTCTGAGGCTCCTTGATTAAGCGCATGGAGTTAGCATCGACGTACTGCTCATCAAAGGAGATGTCAGGGTACCTTTGAGCCACTTCCCTGCACACCTTGGCGAACAAACCGCAGGTCACCCTCATAACGTTGGCCTTGTGGACCGCCGTGACCCGCCTCTTCCCGTCTCTCCGCATGGCCAGTTCGAAGGCCTTCGTCGCTATCCGTTCACAGCCCCTCCTTGATATGACCCTCAGGCCGATGGCGGTGTCGTCCAGCATGAACTCCAAGCCCTTGTAAAGGTCTTCCGTGTTCTCTCTCACGAACACGAGGTCTATGTCGGGTCTCATGCACGGGGTTGAGGGGTAAGCCTTTACGGGTCTAATGTTGGCGTACAGGTCAAACATGATCCTCAGCTTCACGATGACGTCGGCCGCTGTTTCGCCCACGGGGCCCTTCAGGCACGTGTGGGAGTTCTTTATCGTCTCTACGGTCCCCTCTGGAAGGGCTGCGCCAGTCCTTTCGAAACATGCGTCGCCGGCCTCAACTTCGACGATGTCTAGTTTTAGGGCGAACTTCTTCTGAACGGCTTCCAAAACCTTCATCGTCGTCTCGGTCAGTTCGGGGCCGACTCCATCCCCGGGAATCAGGGCTATCCGGTAACCCCTCATCTCTTCCCCACCTTCCCCTTTATGTGCTCGATCAGACCACCGTCGTCGAGTATCTCCAAGATAAACCTAGGGAGCCTGGTTGCTTGGAGGGTCAAGTTCTTCGTCTGGTCTATGACCACGCCCTCCTTGGGGTCCACCGACAACCTGTCCCCCGAGTCAACTTTACCCGAAATCCCCGGACACTCAAGCACCGGCAGGCCGATGTTGATGGCGTTCCTGAAGAATATGCGGGCGAAGGACTCGGCCAACACACATTTGACTCCGGCGTGCTTCAGGGCCGTGGGCGCCTCCTCCCGGCTGGAACCGCAACCGAAGTTCCTCCCGGCAACCAAGATAGCTCCTCCTCGAGCCTTGTCAGCGAAGCTGGGGTCCAGCCCCTCCATGGCATGTTTCCCAAGCTCTTCTGAGTTCAAGGTCAAGACTAGATACTTGGCGGGAAGGATGATGTCCGTGTTCACGTCGTCCCCGAACTTAATGGCTTTCCCAGAGATCACCCTCTCACACCTCCAAGGACCGAGGATCCGTTATCCAGCCCGTCACAGCAGAAGCCGCCACCGTCGCCGGCGAGGCTAGGTACACGTAGGCCTCAGGGCTCCCCATTCTCCCAATGAAGTTCCTGTTGGAAGAACTGACGCAGACCTCTCCCGGCCCCAAGAGGCCCAAGTGTCCCCCGAGGCAGGGTCCGCAGGTGGGGTTACAGACGAACGCGCCAGCCTCTACGAAGGTTTGGAGGAGGCCCTCCCGCAGGGCCTGTAGGTAGATTTCCTGGGAGGCCGGGATCATCAACATCCTCACTCCCTCCTTCACCTTTTTCCTCTTCAAGATTCCCGCCGCCAGCCGCAGGTCTTCGAGGCGCCCGTTGGTGCAGGATCCCACGAAGGCTTGGTTGATCTCTACCTTTCTTATTTTGGATATGGGCTGGACGTTGTCCACAGAGGGTGGAAGGGCTATTTGGGGCTCCATGTCCGTGACGTCGATCTTCAAGGCCTTCTCGTAGTGGGCGTCGGGGTCGCTCCTCAGGGGCTTGAAGGCTTTCTTGGTTCTCTCCTTGACATACTTCATCGTCTTCTCGTCAGGTTCCACCATGCCCGCCTTGGCCCCCATCTCCACGGCCATGTTGCAGAGGGTCATGCGGCCGTCGACGCTCATGTCCCTTATGGTGGGGCCTGTGAATTCCACCGACTTGTAGGTGGCTCCGTCAGCCCCTATCCGACCGATGATGGTCAAGGTGAGGTCCTTCGGTGTGACGAGGTTCTGAAAGCTCCCGGTTACGTGCACTTTTATAGACTCTGGAACTTTGAACCAGAGGGACCCGGTGGCGAAGACTGCGGCCATGTCCGTCGCTCCAATCCCTGTGGCGAAGGCTCCGAAGGCGCCGTAGGTGCAGGTGTGTGAGTCCGCCCCAACGATCAATTCTCCGGGTCTCACGTGGCCTTTCTCAGGCATGGCTTGGTGGCAGATTCCTCCCCGGCCGACGTCGTAGAAGTTCTTTATCCCCTGCTCCTTGGCGAATTCCCTCATGATCCTCTGCAGCTCTGCAGCCCTCACAGAGGCGGCAGGGACCAAGTGGTCAAAGATGATGACTATCCGCTCGTTGTCCCAGACCTTTTTTACGCCGATTCTCCGGAAGGACTTCACGGTCAACGGCCCCGTCAAGTCGTGAACCATCGCCATATCCACCCTGGCCTCCACTATCTCCCCGGGCTTCACCTCTTCTCTCCCTGAGGCTCGAGCCAGAATCTTTTCGGCGAGGTTCATGACGGTTCTCCTCCTTGACAAGGGTTATTTCTCGATTCCCGCAGTCCTCCGGATAAACCGGCCCACCTTCTCGATCTGGTGCCCCTCAACCTCCTTCATAAGGGCGTCCAAGACCTCCCGGGCCTTGGCGCTCTTCCCAGTCCACTCCTGGGAGAACTGGCCGCTCTGGACGAACTTGACCACCTTTCTCATGTTCTCCTTGACGTGGTCGTCGACGACCTTGGGGCCAACGGTTATGCCGCCGTACTTGGCGGTGTCGGATACGCCCCTGAGCATGCCTGTGATTCCGCCCTTGTAGATGAGGTCCATGATCAGCTTCGCCTCGTTGCATGCCTCGAAGTAGGCGAGCTCCGGCTGGTAACCGGCCTCCACAAGGACCTCGAAGCCCTTCTTGATGAGCTCCATCAGCCCCCCCACCAGCACCGTCTGCTCCCCGATGAGGTCGCTCTCCGTCTCCTCCCGGAAGGTCGTCTCCAAGACGCCCGCCCTAGTGCACCCCAAGGCCTTGGCCATTGCCAAGACGGTCTCCCTCGCCTTTCCAGAAGGGTTCTGGTGGACGGCGAAGAGGGCTGGGACCCCGAAGCCTTGGAGGTAGGTCTCCCGGAGGTTGTGGCCGGGGCTCTTGGGGGCAACCATGATGACATCAACATCGGAGGGTGGAACAATCTGTTTGAAGTGAATGTTGAAGCCATGCGAGAAGCCGAGGGCCTTGCCCCTCTTCATGTGTGCCGCTATCTGATCCTTGTAGACAGCCGGCTGCTCCAGGTCTGGGATCAGCATGTGGACGATGTCTCCCCTTTCCGCCGCCTCCGAGACAGGGTAGACCTTGAAACCGTCCCTTTTTGCTCGTTTCCAAGAGGACCCTTCAGGCCTTAGGCCGAGTATGACGTTCATGCCCGAGTCTCTCATGTTGTTGGCCTGGGGATCTCCTTGACTGCCGTACCCGATGACGGCTATGGTCTTGCCCTTGAGGAACTCTAGACTCACGTCCTTGTCGTAGTACACCTTGGCCATTTCCAGTTCACATCCTTCATTGTCATCATTCAATCTTGACCGATTTGACTCCTCGGGAGAGGGCGGTTATGCCGGTTCTGGCCACCTCCCTCACCCCGAAGGGCCTCATGAGGTCCAGAAAGGCGTCAATCTTCTCCGCGTCGCCCGTGATCTCCACCATCAGGGATTCGGGAGAGACATCGACGACACGGCCCCGGAAGATGTCGACGTAGTTGATGATGTCGGACCTAGTTCGGGTGTCGGAGGTGCGGACCTTCACGAGGGCGAGTTCCCGGGTGACGATGCTGTCGGGGTCCAACTCGCTCACCTTGATGACGTCGATGAGCTTGTTCAGTTGCTTGATCACCTGTTCGATGATCTTCTCGTCTCCCTTGACGGTGATGGTCATCCTGGCCAGGTCGCCCTGTTCTGTGGGTCCCACGGAGATGCTGTCGATGTTGAAGTTCCTCCGGCGGAACATGTTGGCTACCGCGTACAGCACGCCCGGCTTGTGCTCCACGATGGCCGCTATTATATGCGTCTGCTCTTTTGCCACGGTTTCACCCCTCGATCATATCCTTAAGGGACGCACCCGCCGGGACCATGGGAAACACGTCCTCCTCCGGCGAGATAGGCACGTCTATGACCGTAGTGACCTCGGCCTTCAGCGCCTCCTTCACGGCCTTCGAAAACTCTTTCAGGGAGTCCACGCGGAAGCCCTGGGCGCCGTAAGCCTCGGCCAGCTTGACGAAGTCTGGGACCCCACCCAGGTTCACGGCGGAGTACCTTCGCTTGTAGAAGAGCCGCTGCCACTGGGCCACCATCCCCAGCATGGAGTTGTTCAGGACCACCACCGTCACCGGAATGTCCTCCATAACCGAGCAGGCAAGGTCCTGTTCCGTCATGATGAAGCTCCCGTCCCCCGCTATGTCCACCACCAAGCGGTCCGGGTAGGCCACCTTGGCCCCCAGGGAAGCCGGGAAGCCGAAGCCCATGGTCCCGAGGCCTCCGGAGCTGATGAAAGTCCTGGGCTTGTAGGCCGTGAAGTGGAGGGCCGCCCACATCTGGTTCTGGCCCACCTCCGTGGTCACGATGGCGTCCTCTGGCAGAAGCTTCCGAAGCTCCTTGATGACCCTCGGGGCCTTTAGGTCTTTTTCGCCTCCGCTCACCTCCCGCTGAAGTTGGGCCTTGACCTCCTTGACATGGTCGAACCAGGGGGAGGCCTTCCCCTTCTTTAAATGTTGGATCAGCAACTGTTGGATCGCCGCCAGAGTCCTCTTGGCGTCGGCCACGATGGGCACATCCACCTCCACGTTCTTCCCTATCTCCGCCGAGTCAATGTCAACATGGATGATCTTGGCGTCAGGGCAGAACTTTTCGATGGCTCCAACACTCCGGTCAGAGAACCGGGTTCCCACCGCCAACAATATGTCGGCCTCCAGGATCAGCTTGTTTGCGGCCAGGGTTCCGTGCATGCCGATGTTTCCAAGGGAGAGAGGGTGGTTTTCCGGGAAGCATCCCTTTCCCATGAAGGAAGTTGCCACTGGGGCCATGAGGAACTCGGCCAAGGCCACGAGCTCAGGGGAGGCGTTGGACAATATGACTCCCCCTCCCGCGAAGATAACGGGTCTCTCCGCCTGGGCCAGCAGTTGGGCTGCCCTCTTCACTTGGAGTGGGTGGGGGTCGTAGGTGGGCTTGTAGCCTCGGAGGTTGATGTCGTCGTTGAACTTCATCTCGGCGGTGGCCGTCTGCGTGTCCTTGGGCAGGTCTATCAGGACCGGTCCGGGCCTGCCCGTGGTGGCTATGTGGAAGGCCGTCTTCACCGCCTCCGGGATCTCCTCCGCCTTTTTCACTTGGTAGTTGTACTTGGTGATGGGGGTGGTGATCCCGACGATGTCCGCCTCTTGGAAGGCGTCCTTGCCCACCATGTAGGACGATTTAGCGGAGTAGACGTTGACCTGGCCGGTGAAGGCCAAGACCGGTTGGGAGTCCATGTAGGCGTTGGCGATGCCGGTGACTAAGTTCGTCGCTCCGGGGCCCGAGGTCGCCATGCAGATTCCTGGTCTTCCGCTGGCTCGGGCGTAGCCGTCGGCCGCGTGGGCTGCGCACTGTTCATGCCTTGTGAGGATGTGCCTTATCTTGGAGTCGTAGAGGACATCGTATATGGGGAGGGTGGCTCCTCCGATGATGCCGAAGATCACTTCCACCTTCTGCCGAGTTAGGGCCTCCACGAAGGCTTGGGCGCCCGACATTTTAGCCAATTTCTAGGCCTCCGTTACAGGTTGAAGTGGTTAACTGCCTCTTCAGAATAAAAGGTTTAGGTTGAAAACGCGTGTGAGGTTCTCGGGTTGGATGTTCTAGAGGGACATGGGGAAAACTAACTTCGGTGGAGGAAGCGATCCCTCGGTACCCAACTAACCCTCACTTTTCGTCCCCCAACAGGTTGTTCTAATCAAATCATCCTTCCTTAAAAAGGTTTTGGACCCGAAATTCACGGACTCGTTACTTTTTCTCTGCCTTTTTATCCTTGAGCTTGTTATAGTCGGTCATCAGCACGTTCATGCCGCTGACTACGGCCTCGACGCTCGCCTTCACGATGTCCTCCCGAACCCCCGTGGCGGTTGCCGTCCTGTCTCCTCTGCGCAGGCGGACGATCACTTCCACCATGGCGTCGGTGCCTCCCGTGATGGCGGCCACCTGATACTGCTCCAAGTGTATGGGCTCCACCACCTGAACGGCCTTCTTCACGGCGTTGATGGCGGCGTCCACGGGCCCCACTCCGGTAGCCGCCTCCGTGAGCACCTTGTCGTTGAGGCTGAGCTTCACCGACGCGGTGGGGGTTACGCGGTCCCCGGTGACTACGGTTATCTCTTCAAGGCGTATAGGGCGGGTTTTGGGCAGGCCCATGACGGTCTCGGCTATGGCTTGGAGGTCGGCGTCGGTGACCCTCTTGCCCTTGTCTCCCAAGGTCTTCACCCGCTGGAAGACCTCCTTGACCTGCTCGTCGGTGGGGTGCAGACCCATGCTGACCAGGGACGCCCTGATGCCGTGGGAGCCAGCGTGCTTTCCAGCTATGATCCTCCTGGAGACGCCTACCAGCTCAGGGGAAAGGGCTTCGTACGTGGAGGGATGGGCTAGGACGGCGTGGGTGTGGATTCCTGACTCGTGGGCGAAAGCGTTGTCCCCCACTATGGCCTTGTTCGGCTGGACGGGAACCCCGGTTAACCGGGCCACCAGCCTAGACGTAGAGTACAGAAGCTCGGTTTTTATCGGGACCTTCACGCCGTAGACAACCCTCAAGGCGGTGGCGATCTCCTCGAGGGCCGCGTTTCCCGCCCTCTCCCCCAACCCGTTTATGGTGGCGTGGACCTGACTGGCGCCAGCCCTCAGGGCCGCTATGGAGTTAGCCACAGCCATGCCGAAGTCGTCGTGGCAGTGGGTGCTGATGGGAACAGTGGGGAAGGCCTTCTTCACCTGTGAGAACAGCTTGTAGGTTCTCTCAGGCGTCAGAACCCCCACGGTGTCACAGGGACATATCCTATCCGCCCCCGCGGCGATGCCCTTGGCAAGCATCTCCTTGAGGAATTTGAAGTCGGTCCTAGTGGCGTCCTCGGCTGAGAGCTCCACAGTGAGCCCATGGTTCTTAGCGTACTGGACGCAGTCCTCGGTGATCTCTAGGACTTGCTCCCGGGTTTTCTTCAGTTTGTACTTGAGGTGTAGGTCTGAGGTGGGGATGATGAGGTGCATGCTCTCGGCACCGCTCTTCAGCACAGAGTCTATGTCCGTCTTGACCCCCCTAGCGGCGCTGCAGATTTCGGCCTTGAGCCCCTCTTTGGCGATGATCTTCACCGCCTCCATCTCTCCCTCGGAGACCGCGGCGAAACCCGCCTCTATGACATCTACGCCGAGCTCATCTAAGCGTTTGGCTATCCTGAGCTTCTTCTCGGGTGTCAGAGAAACTCCGGGGGTCTGCTCGCCGTCTCGGAGGGTGGTATCAAAAAACCTAACTTTCTCGGGAAAATCGCTAGATAAAGCGATACCCCATTTCGCATCCCTCGTAGGCAATCCACTCCATAGCCAGCGTCAAATATAAATGTTTTTATGTAGATGTTTCTGTCGGATTTATATACTTAGCTTGTCTCCTGAGTCTTTATTGGTTTCTCCATTCGTCTGTATTTTACGCTGTTTTGGCGTAAATTTTTCAGACTCTGAAAAGGCCGCTGGGTTCTATGCGATAAACTATAAAACTCAGGGTTCCCATAGCTAACGAAGGCTACGTATCTTCGGAGGGCTGAACCTTGAGAAGCGACGACATAAAGCGGGGGGTTGGGAGGGCTCCCCACAGGGCCCTGCTGAAGGCCTTGGGGCTCACGGACAGGGACTTGGACAAGCCTTTCATCGCTGTAGTCAACAGCTTCACCTCTGTGGTCCCCGGTCACTTCCACCTGAACCGGGTCGCCGAGGCAGTCAAGGCAGGGATCGAGTCCGCTGGGGGGGTTCCCTTCGAGTTTAACACCATAGCTGTCTGTGACGGTTTGGCTATGGGCCACGAGGGGATGCGGTACTCCCTTCCGTCTAGGGACCTCATCGCCGACTCGGTGGAGGTCATGGTCCAGGCCCACCGGTTCGACGGAATGGTCCTGATCCCCAACTGCGACAAGGTGACCCCCGGCATGCTGATGGCCGCGGCTAGGCTCAACATCCCCTCCATCACCGTCACCGGGGGACCCATGCTCTCAGGCATCCTCCGAGGAAGGAAGGTCGGCTACGCCATGGTCTTCGAAGGCCTCGGAAAGGTGTTGACGGGCGAGATGACCGAAGAGGAACTGAAGGAGCTGGAGGAAGCCGCGTGCCCCGGCTGCGGGTCCTGCAACGGCATGTTCACGGCTAACACTATGGCCTGCGTAACCGAGGCCATGGGGATGTCCCTGCCCGGGTGCGCCACCGCCCCCGCCGTCAGCGCCGCCAAGCTGAGAATAGCAAAAGAGACTGGGAGGAGGATCGTGGAGCTGGTCCGCGAAGACCTGACGCCCTCGAAGATCATGACCCCAAAGGCCTTCGAGAACGCCATCATCGTCGACATGGCCTTGGGAGGCTCCACCAACACCGTCCTCCACCTCTCCGCCATCGCCCACGAGGCCCAAGTCCCCCTTTCCCTGGACCTCTTCGACAAGCTGGGAAGACAGACCCCACACCTCTGCGACATGATCCCAGGAGGGCCCTACGCCGTGGAGGACCTGGACGCGGCCGGTGGGGTCCCGGCCCTCATGAAGGAGCTGGGTTCCGCCCTCCACTTGGACGCCCTCACCGTGATGGGGAAGACCGTGGGGGAGAACGTTGAGGGTGCCGAGGTCCTCAACTCGGAGGTGATTCGTCCCCTGTCCAATCCGGTGCACCGGGAGGGGGGCATAGCTGTGCTGAGGGGAAACCTAGCTCCCAATGGGGCCGTGGTGAAGATCGCCGCCGTCTCGCCCAAGATGCTTGTCCACAGGGGTCCAGCCCGGGTGTTCGACTCCGAGAAGGAGGCCATGAAGGTCATCCTGAACCGGGAGATCAAGCGGGGCGATGTGGTGGTCATCCGCTACGAGGGACCAAAAGGAGGAGCCGGCATGAGGGAGATGCTCACTCCGACAGCCACCATAGCCGGGATGGGCTTGAGCGAGTCGGTTGCCATGATCACCGACGGCAGGTTCTCAGGGGCCACTAGGGGCCCGTGCATAGGGCATGTCTCCCCTGAGGCGGCGGAGGGGGGGCCTATCGCCGCTTTGAGGGACGGGGATACGGTTGAAGTTGACGTTCCTAAGAGGAGACTGAACGTTGATTTGAAGGATGAGGAGTTGAAGAGGCGGTTGCGGCTGTGGAAGCCGAAGCCTCCGAGGATAAAGAGGGGTTACTTGGTGCGGTATTCCTCTCTGGTGCGGTCCGCTGATGTCGGCGGGGTCCTCAAGTCGGAGGCGTAACTCTTTTATCCTTAAATTGACTCCAGAGGGGTGGGTTTTAACGTGAAGTTCGATTTGACCTTGGGTTTGGTGGACAGGCCTGGACAGCTGCTGACGGCCTTGGAGCCCATAGCAAAGCATGGAGGAAACATAATCTCCATCCTCCATGACCGGGAGGAGGCTTCGGGCGGTTATGTCCCTGTGAGCTTGGTTGTGGATTTTCCGTCTAACAGAAACTTTGAGAGAGCCAAGAAAGAACTGGAGAATCTCGGCGTCTCCATCATCAAGTCAGAGGAGATCATCGAGAAGGCGAACATCACGTTCATCCTAGTCGGCAGATTAGACGTAAGCAGAATATCTGAGATGGAAACCGAAGGCGTACGGATCGTGGACTTCGAAGTGTCAGCCCCTACCTCGAAGGAGGCATGCATCAGATTGAACGTGGAGGCCCCGGCGGGGGAGGCCAGCAAGATCGTGGAGAGGCTGAAGGAGCTGGCGAGGAAAGAGGAGGCCCTTCTGATCTCTTCTGTGTGAGGCGGGAAAGATGAGGTTGATTTTGGTCGGTTTCGGCTTCCTAGGGAGAAGCCTCGTGAAGACAATGTACGGGAAACGGGATCTTCTGAGTAGGGTTGACAGAGAGTTCAAGCTGGTTGGAGTCGGCGAGGTCAACGGCTGCGCCTACAACGACAGGGGCCTAAGCCTAGAGAAGCTGGCCTCCATAGAGAGGCTGTCGGATTATCCCGACTTCGTCGAGGGAAAAACCTCGGTTGAACTGATCGAGACATGCGACGCCGACCTGATGGTGGAAGCCACGCCCACCAACATCCAAGACGGGGAACCTGGCCTAACCCACATCGAGAAGGCCCTAACCAAGGGGATGCATGTGGTGACCCCGAACAAGGGCCCCTTAGTCGTGGCCTTCAAAAGGCTCACAGGACTAGCGAAAAGGAAAGGTCTCCAGTTAAGGTACGAGGCCACAGTGGCCGGCGCAGTGCCGATCTTCTCCATGTTCGAAACATGCCTTCAGGGCGACAGAATCCTAAGAATCTCGGGCATCCTGAATGGGACATCTAATTACATACTTTCCAAGATGTACTTCGAGGAGACCAGCTTCGAACTGGCCCTGAGAGAGGCGCAGGAGCGAGGCTACGCGGAGACAGACCCCAGCTACGACATCGACGGGATAGACGCCGCGGGCAAGGTGGTGATCTTGGCCAACGCCCTCTTGGGGAGAGATGCCAAGTTTGGAGATGTGGATCGGACGGGGATCCGAAGGGTCACTCCGGAGGCCATCAGCCTTGCGAAGCGGTCGGGGTACGTGATAAAGTTGATCGGAACCATAGACGAGACCCTGGAGGTTGCTCCCAAACTGATCCCGGAAAACCACCCCCTCTGCGTCCACGGAACCCTCAACGCCCTCTACGTCGAGACGGACTTGGCCAAGGAGATCACCCTCATCGGATACGGAGCCGGGAGGGAGACCGTCTCCGCCATCATGAACGACATCATTTTAATCGTCAAAAGCCCTCAGGTTCAGGCAGCCGACTGACATCGTTATCAAAATACATTTAAATCTGAAATTGCGGGATAACAGGTCTTAGCCCCAGCAACCGTTCAATGGACTTCAGATCGGCTTCCGCCTTTATAGGCTCAGGGTATCTTCCAACGACTACCTGCGGGTCCTTCAATCCGTGGCCGGTAGCAACGCAGACAACCCTCTCGTCCACGCTGATCCGCCCATCGTCAACAAGCTTCTTCAGGCCTGCGATGGAGGCGGCGCTGGCGGGCTCCACGAAAAGTCCCTCACTCCGGGCTAGGAGCTTCTGGGCTTCGATGATCTCTTGGTCTGAGACGGTTTCGGCGAGGCCCTTCGATTCCTTTATGGCCTTAAGGGCTTTTTGCCAGTTGACGGGCGCCCCGATTCTGATGGCGGTGGCCACGGTCTCCGGCTTGGCGACAGGCTCTATAACGTCGCGGCCGGTTTTCACGGCGTGGGCTATGGGAGCCGCCCCTTCCGCCTGGATTCCCACCATTTGGGGAAGACTGTCTATCATGTCTAGCCTGTGGAGTTCGGTGAAGCCCTTCCATATGGCGCTGATGTTGCCGGCGTTTCCCACAGGGAGTATCACCTTGTCCGGAAGATTATTGTGCAGTTGATCCCTCACTTCAAGGGCTAGGGTCTTCTGGCCCTCCAAGCGGTAGGGATTTATAGAGTTCAACAGGTATATCCGGTGGACGCCGCACAGCTCCCTCACGACCTCCAAGGCCTCGTCAAAGTTCCCATGAATCTGAACCACCTCAGCCCCATGGGCTATGGCCTGAGTGAGCTTCCCAAAGGCCACCTTCCCGGACGGAATCAAGACTATGCACTGTATTCCAGCCTTGGCGGCGTACGCGGCGAGGGAGGCGGAGGTGTTGCCCGTGGAGGCGCAGGCGACTCGCTTCATTTTCAGCTCTAGGGCCTTGGTCACCCCGACGGTCATGCCTCGGTCCTTGAAGGAGCCTGTGGGATTCTCCCCCTCATTCTTCGCGTAAACCTCCTTTAGGCCGAGGACACTCGCCAGCCTCCGGCAGTTGTGAAGGCCAGTTCCCCCTTCGCCCAAGGTGACGATCTTCTCCTCGTCCGTGATGGGCAGAAGCTCCCTGTACCTCCAGACAGAGAGAGGCCTGTCCCTCCACTGGTCGTCGAGGTTCGGCGGAATCTTTGAGTAACGGTACTCGACGGACAGTAAACCTCCACAATGGGTGCAAGTGTAAATGATGTCCTCTGGATGGTATTCCTCGCCGCAGTTGATGCACTTCAAGTAGTAGAAGGAGTCGCTGGACATTTACCCTTCTCCTAGGATCTTCGCCCCTCCGCAGGGTTGAGTGCGGTATGCTTTGGCCTTAACTCCTTCCCTTTCAAAGGCCTCTGCCATGGCTTTGGCCACGGTCAGTGTGTCTACTTTACTGGCGTCTACGGCGGCTATCATGGTTGGTCCTGCGCCGCTTATTGCCACTCCTGCTGCGCCGGTTTTCAGTGCGTTCTTTCTCACTTTTTCGTATCCTGGGATGAGTTGGGCCCTCACTGGTTCTATTACGCAGTCTGACATGCCTTTGCCGATTAGGTTGATGTTTGATAGGGTGATGCCTGCTATGAGGGTGGAGGCGTGGCCTATGTTGTACACCATTTGAGACCGTTTAACTGTGTTTGGTAGGATGGAGCGTGCCATCTTCGTCTTCTTTGGTGGCGTCGGCAATTCAGGTATTGCTACTGCTATCTCCAGGTTCTTTGGTGTGGGAAGGTTGATGACGTCTAGTGGCTTGTAGGACCGGATTATTGTGAAGTTGCCTAGGATTGCTGCTGCTACGTTGTCTGCGTGTGCGGTGCCTGCGGATGCTTTTTCGCCTTGGGCTGCGATTGAGATCAGTTCCATTTTTGTGTAGTTGGTCTTTAGGAGGTGGTTGAGGGCTATTGCGGTTCCTGCGGCGGTTGCTCCGCTGCTTCCTAAGCCGCAGCCTGGTTTGATTCCTTTTTTGATTTTGATTTCGATGCCCTTGTCTGTTCCTGTTTTTTTGGTGAAGTGTTTTGCTACGATTCCTGCTGTGTTCTGTTGTGGGTCTGTTGGTATTGTGTTGGCGTGTTCTCCTGAGATTTTTATGGTTATGTTTTTGTTGGTTAGTTGTGTTTCTATGGTGTCGTGGAAGATGTTTAGTGCTAGTCCGAAGACGTCGAAGCCTGGTCCTAGGTTTGCGGTTGTGGCTGGTGCCTTGACTTTTACTCTGTTTGGAGGTTTGTCGGTCACGTCTTTGGTCTCCTTTTTTTGGGTTTGTTGTGAGATTGTGCACTATTAAACTTGTTGTCTGTGACTGTTTAACGTGGTCTTTAATTGTTTAGAGCATAGTGGTTGGAGTTTATGTGTGTTCTCTGTAGTGTATGTCCTCAGTCACTCATTCAGACATTTGGATGTTTATTTTTGTGTTTTATGTGGAGTTGAGGGGGAGGGGGGGTCTATAGACGTTCATTAGCAATAGCTGACAACAACTGACATTAGCAAGCAGGCAAGTCATTCAAGGGCACATGGTGCGCCGAAGGCTTCCTCTTGCACATGGAGAGGACTATACCCTATATTTTAATAGTCTTCAAATATGCTTCTAATATCTCTGGCGGTTAGGCTCTGGGGAAGTTGCTCTAGGAAAATCTTGTTTACTGGAACAGAATTCCAATGACTGCAATTGGAACACTTCAGTTTTAGGCTTCTCTCCATTGGCTTTTCCACTTCTCCCCACTAATATCATAGGATTGTTTTATCAGTTCCATTGCATAATCAAGCTGATGTATGCCAATTATTGGAAATCCCCTTTCTTCTCCCTTTTTGAAAAACCATCCTTTGTAGACGCTACCTCTAGTCCAATTCTTGGTATCTCTGAATGTTTTCGGGTCAGTCCTTATTCTAACTTTCAATACTTTCTTTGTAAGCAGAAAAACAGTAAATAGAGAATCTGTTGTTGGTTTGCCTTTATAAAAACAATAATATCGCCCTATTGCCTTTCTGTTTACATCGCTAAATCTTTCCAATATCTTACTCTCAAGCGTTTTGACAAGTTCTCTTACATCCTCATCAACCCACGCAAACATTTTTTCCCAACTTTCATAATGCTCTGGTAAGGGTCTTTTTCCTTCTTTCTCTTTCCTACCTATTTCAGAGACTTTTTTAACGACATAAAGTGGTTCAAATAAATGAGCATGCACGCTTGGATCATCTTCTCTAACAAAGGTTTTGAACTCTACAAATTGAGTTTCATATTTTAGGCTCTGACATGCTTCTTTGACTTCCTCATTCAATTCGTCTATCACCACAACTATTTTTGGAGAACCAAACAGTAGCTTGGACATAAAACGGTAGATTTCGGTTGAACCAATCACCTTTTCAACGTATGCCTTTAGGATTTTGTCGTTTCTTATTTCTTCATAGATGGCTTCAAGTATCTCATTTCTGCTCTCTGGGTTTCTTAATCCATTCATGAACTTGGTTAACTGCTTGACAATATGGTCATAAATGGGGTGAGAAGCCAGTTCATTTTCAACAACGTACCATTCATTGGGTTTGGAAAGGCTAATGACATAAGCATCTGGAATAGAACCAATCCCTGACCTTGATATGAGCTTATGTTTAACATCAAAATAAAGAGAGCCCTCACCAAATATTTCCTTTGAATGCTCCTTTATCATAGGATGGAACTCTTTCTCTTCATCTCTGGGTGTCCACAGTCTATACTTTACGCCATCAATAACCAGCATACTTCATCAACTATAGTCTTTTATGGTGAATATTTGTAATTAAAACTTTTCCAATACTTGCCCTTTTAATTTATGTGCCAAGTCTTTCTGAAAGTTCTATTGCGATTAAAAATTCTTAACTTATTCTTAACTTTTCTTATATGTTTTATTGTGCTTTTATGATACCATGGACTGGCAGAAGTATGCTTGGGTCCGAAGAGGCAAGAGGCGACTTGAAACTTTAGGAATCCTCTATAAGGAAAACAAACCTCTGACCATTAATGATATTCACATAAAATCAAGAATTGCCATTTCCCAAGCTTCTGCAACTGTTGCTGAATTACTCGAAGCAGAGCTGATAAAATGTTTGAATCCCGAGGACAAAATCGGAAAGCTCTACATAATTTCGGAGGAAGGTAAAAAAATTATTGGTCAATTAGAGGTTAAGACCATTGAATGATTTTCTTCAACATTCCAAAAATCAAGTCTCCAAAAAAGTTCTCAAAGATTTGATGAACTATTGTAATTACTTTAATCTTCCCTTTGAGCATATTGTGGAAACAATGGACGCCTTAAAAGTCGTGCCCATGATTAGAGGCATATGTTTTGAATTTACGATTGATGACAAATTGAGAGAAATTCTACCAAGAAATACTTGGAAAGTTACGAAGCCTGTGATTAATGCTCAATCAGAGATTCAAGACATTGATATCCTTGTAACTCATATCTCTACTAAACAGAAGATTTCGATAGAATGTAAACTTACTGGTAAAGACTCATTTCGGATTTCAAAGGGCATACCAACTGTGAAGGTGAAGTGTATGCGAAGTCGTACAGTTGGTCCTGTGGCAGCGAAGATGCTGGCAAGAAGATATGGTGTTAGAGCTAAAAATGTTCTCCGACATCGAGATAACTATCGAGTTGTTGATTTTGATTTTGTTGTAACTTCAATTGGAAACGCATTTTGGAGAACAAACGAAGATGGGAGATATATATTTAACCCAAAACCCAGTGAGATTGATTTTTTACGAAGATTCTTTAATGATCTAACCTTAGATATTGATGGTTTGAAAGAAAAAACATTCAATTATTTGTTAATTGCTAGGTCATCTAAGCTAAATGTATCTCCTCAAAACAATGTTAAATGCGTTAGAAGAGAATGTATAAAGGCTGGAACAAGTACGAACTGTGGATTTATACCTAATTATCCCATTGTGAACTTAAATGACAATAGCGTTTGGAAACCGATTGAAAAGGCTGAAGAGCTTTTTGAAGAGTTTGTTAATGAACAGAGATGATTTTTTCAATTTTTTCTTGAATCGATGTATAATTTAAGATGAAGATTTCCTTCCCTTTACGTCGCTTTCCTTTGTTATTAGTTTTACCCGTTTGGTCATCTGTTCTATTTATCGTATATGTCCATTCCTGATTCATTATTTCAGTAGCCCAAGAGTACATTCTTCTAATTTCCTCACTGTCATCATAAGTTAAAAGAAATTTAATCCTATTGCTGTTCCTTCTTAGGGCTTCTACTAACCTTTTATGATCATCTGAAGTAAAAGTGTGTGTGTAAAATTTATCTTGATCTCGGTTAAAATAAGGAGGGTCCACAAAAAGAAAAGCATTATCGGGTACATCGTCAATAATGCTTTCAAAATCTTGGCATGTTAGTCTTACATTTTGGAGTTTTTTAGAACATCTCCTTATATGCCTACTCCAATTCTTAGGTTGCATACTATACTTATCGCCATATCCCCAGTAACAATTTTCCATCTTCATGATTCCAGAATAAGATATTCTATTTAGGAAATACCATCTGCCTGCTCTTTCCAAATCATTCCTTGGTTTGAACTCATTCTTATAATATGAATGGGTTTCTTTTGTGGGCTTCTTTCCCTCTAAAAACTTTGAAAGCTCTTCTGGGTGGTCTCTAATATGGATAAAACAAATCATTAATTCCTCATCAATGTCATTTAACCAGTTTGATTCGACTTTTTCCTTTGCAAAGAAGATTGACGCACCACCCGCTAACGGCTCACAGTAAAAACTATGTTTTGGAACGTGTGTGAGAATCAGATTTCTAGCATAGAATTTCCCGCCAGCATATCGGAAGGGAGAGTTTATGGAAACCATATTATACTTCGCCTTGGCTCTTAACTTTTCCTTAACTTATCATTAACTATTGGTGTTTCTTCAATATATGGTTTCTGATATAATACTTTTACGTCTTAAATACTTAATCAACTCAAAAATGTATAGCCACTAGCTAAGTTTAGAGGTTCTCTAATGCCTCTATTCATGGTTAAGAAAGAAGTCTTTGAATGGATAAGAACTGGATAGAAAACCACGCTTATTTATCACGACGGTGATAACACAGCTTTCATGCTCTTTTCGTAAATCAGCGCGAAAAAGCCCTAGATAAGGATGGTGCGGGGAGTGTGGTTTGAACCTGTAGAGAGTTAAGTTATTATCTCGAATGCTATTATGCCTAGAATTAGAAGGATCACGCCTATTGCTAAGGCTATTGTCATTGCCTTCTGGTAGGTAGGCGATACTTTTTGCGGTTTGCCCCATTTGTCTCTATTTTTTAGGCCAATAGCGAGGTACGCTAGTCCCATAATTAAAAGCCAAAGACCCACCACATTTCCAAAAATTACATAAAAGACTATGCCAAACGGAAGCCATATTATTCCCATGTTAAAATAACTACGATAATCAACCTCCCTCTGCCACTCCTTCCTTTTAAGACACAAAACATGTTTTGCTTGTAAACATAACATTTAATTGTTTCTCAAATTTGATGTACACATGAACTTTTTTTAATCCATAATTCTTATGCCTAATACGCCTAAGCATGAATTTCCGGCGCATTATGCGCTCGCTTATACTATTACTCTCTAAACGGTATGGTATGAAGCATTTGGGCGCTTCATCTATAGGTGATTGGGGAACCCCCATGAATCATGCACACAAATAATAGTTGTACGCCCTGTCAAGTTCCAAAGGAGCATATCTTTATAGCTTTACTGTCTGAGAAGTAATATCTTAAGGAGATGCAGAAGAAGAGACAATAAGCTTATCTTGAGGAAGGGCCCCTTAGATTATGAGAATGTAGAGACAGAACTGTTCTTCATAAAGTTTATAAGTTAAGGGCGTACAGCTATTAATTGGCGTATCCTAAGACCAAAGGATACGCTCCTTGCGCTCCATGCGCATTACATTTAAACTTCCAATATGTCTTCGGAGTGTAATACATTTGGTATTTTATATCCCATCTTCTTAAGCATATTTACATATTCCTCATCAGTTTCGGACCAAATAACTAATTGATCAACATCTCTATTCCAACGAATAACGTCTTCATCAAACTTAAGTGACTTCATTGCCCCTTTGTTCTCGAAAGCTTTACTCGCAACAGCATTATATATAGGGCTCCATTCAAAACTCTTCTTAACGAGTTTCCTTGGTCGTCCAGGATCCCAAACATGAAAGAAGATAGGATGTTTTATATACGGAGCCAAATCCATACCCAAGTGAGTATCTGGCACTGAGGCATTTATCTTCCAACCACGATCACCTAGATTATGAAACCTGAGTTTTCCGTGCGGCTGGTAGGAAGGACACAGCTCTCTTATTGGTGCAAGTAGAGACCTTCCATCGACTTGTCCCCTTTGAAATACGTCAATAAACTTTAGTATCAAATCCGCTACAGAAATTAGCGCGTTACATTCGGCTCCACTAAAATAGATCTCGAACTCTATATTGCTTTTTATTAATTCTCTCCAAGCTGGAGTAACCTTTCCATCAAAATGGTCAATATCAAAGCACAAGGGACTCTCATATTTGCCATAATTGATAGGCAGTTGGTAGAACCATGCACAAACATGAGGAAAAGCGTTTTTAGTATACTCAATAAAACTGAGTGGTTCAAGTCGTTGAAATCTGGTTTGTCCAAACATTGAGATATATGGTTTCGAGTAGAAAGCACAATAAGCGTCAATATGTTCTATACAGTCTTCTAGTTCATCAAGAATGATTCTAATGATATCCGGTGTTCTCTCAGCGGTTTGCTTGAGAAGATGCGCTCCCTTATAGACTCGCTTTTTCTTCTCAACTTTTGCCGTGCTGAAAGCTTTATCTAGCGATTCTTCGTATTTCTGCCTAAATCTGTCTTCGTCACCTGTTGTCACCGAGACTCCTAAGAGTGCTTTAAAAGGTTTTCCCAATTCTCCATTCAAAGAAACAGATCGTCTCTGAAAACGCATTGAATCTATACCTACGTGCAATCGTTACTCCTCTTCTGATAAATCGCATAGACTTCTAATATTTCAGATTTTCGTAATCATAGAGGATTTGTGGCTCAGATCCTAGTTCCCCTTGTGGTTTCTTGTTGTTTGAACGCCTCAATGAATGTGAAATATTATTATAGAAGAAAGGGGTGGGGGTGTTTTTATATTAAGAGAAATAAGCTCATTTTGGGCTTCTTTTTGTTATCTTATTAAAAACTGACACCCGCACCTATAATAATATTTTTGAAACACCAAAAAGTCTTACATACTGGTTTTTATTACGTTTTGGCTGGTGCGATGGGTTGAACGGTGATCTGCTCTTCCGCATTCTGTTCCTCGTTCTCTTCGTTCCGGGGATAGGTATTAGAGGCTACTATACCCGCAGGGTAAGAGCTACAAGGAAAAGACGTTCGTGGAAGGAACGGCTGAGGGATACTGTCCAAGCCGAAGGGAAAACAGGGGCCCTCCTCTTGATTGGCCAAGGCATCTACTTGATTATTGCATTGCTACTCTACCTGCTCTTATCGCCCAGTCCTCTTTGGTTTGACCTTCCCGTAGCAGATTGGTTTCGGTGGATTGGCGTAGCCTTAGGGGTTTCGTCGCTACCCTTTCTTGCTTGGGTTCATTATACCCTCGACAAGCATTGGGACGTTTCTTTATCACTCAGAAAAGACCACGTACTCGTAACAAGCGGACCATATCGGCGGATTCGACATCCGATGTACACCGTCCACATAGTGTATTTCTTTGCTTGGGTGCTGGTTTCCGCCAACCTACTCTTACTCATCAATTACCTTCTCACAATTCTGCTTATCACACTACGAATCCCTAAGGAAGAGCAAATGCTGCTGGAGAGATTCGGCGAAGAATATCGTGTTTACATGAAACGGACTGGACGAATACTACCTCGTTTTCATCAAGAAAAAACGAACGCAAACGAGACATGATCGTAGGCGGCGGAGTGGGATTTGAACCCGTAGAGAATTAAGCTATTATCTCAAATGCTATTATGCCTAGAACTAGAAGAATCACGCCTATTGCTACGGCTATCGTTATTGCCTTCTGGTAAGCAGGCGATACTTTTTGCGGTTTGCCCCATTTGTCTCTATTTTTTAGGCCAATAGCGAGATAAGCTAGTCCCATAATTAAAAGCCAAAGACCTACCACATTTTCAAAGATTAGATAAAAGACTATACCAAGCGGAAACCAAATTATTCCCATGTTAAAATAACTACGATAATCAACCTCCCTCTGCCACTCCTTCCTTTTCAACACTAAAACACTGAGCATTGCAAGTAGCACAACTGCAACAGCAACTGAAACAAGTATCCACGGTATGTCCATTTTAACCACAGCCTACTCAACAACACTGTAAAACAGAAATATAAACCAACTCATGGTGCGGGGAGTGGGACTTGAACCCACGCAGGCCTATGCCAACAGGTCCTACAGCGGTCTTGGAGACTTTGCGAAGTTCTGCCAAATAGACCTAAGACTAAAAGAAAAAACCGTCTACAGCCACATGAGACTAACAAAACAGTTTCTCCACTGGATCAACAAAGCCCCCGATCAGGTAACTAGAGAAGACATAAGAAACTATCTTGCTGAGAACAACAACAAAGACCCCGCAATTTACAAGAACACACTATCCGCATTAAAACGATTCTTTAGAGACTACATGGATAAAAAAGACCTTGTTAACAGCTTCAAATTTCCAGCACACAAAACAAGCGTTATTCGGGTGCCTACAAAGGAAGAAATCACAAAGTTCTACGCACACCTAGAGAAGCCCATAGAGAAGGCTCTCTTTCTAATGTATGCAAGCACAGGTCTAAGAAGAAATGAAATCTTGGACCTTAAACTGTCAGAAATCAACTTTGAAAAGAGAATGGTCATACCTAACAAAGAAGCTAATGAAACCAAAAACACATGGATCACTTTCTTCAACATAGAAACCGAAAAAGTTCTAAAGGAATATCTGAAGACAAGAACGAACTTAACCCAAAATTCAAAACTGTTCCCAATAGCTCCTAAGACAACAAACAAAAAATTCGCCGCGGTTAAGCAACAAACAGGGATAAACATAACTCCACAAAAACTTAGAGAGTGGTTCTGTTCAGAAATGGGACGGTTGGGAGTTCCAGATCGGTACGTGGATGCCTTCTGCGGTCGAGTTCCAAAAAGCATCTTGGCAAGGCACTACACAGACTTTAATCCGGAAAGGCTCAAAGAAATCTACGATAGAGCAGACCTGAAGGTCTTAGCCTAAAGTGGTGATCGGAAAATGAAGAAACAGAAGCTAACAAACAAAAAAAGAACACACAAACTGAACCCAAAATCCGAACCCTTTAGATGCTTTAGATGTAGAAAAAACAAAATCAAACGATTCCTCTATGGAACAGTACAACAATTCATATGGGACAACAAACAAAGAGCTTATGTAAGCAACGGAGAACCCGAATCAATTTTCCTTTGTAGCATATGTCGAAAATGTCCAGAGCCAACAAGATATGGCCTATGTGAGTTCACAGATACAGACAATAACGTAAGTCATCCTCATTAATCTCCCTCTCTTTTACTTTTTCTGATTCTCTTATCTCTAAACTACAGACACTCCACCCTAACCAACAACAAAGGTTGGTTTGTCGTTACATTAGAGGGGGTTTTAATAATCGGCGCAAAAACTCCCCCGCAGTAAGCTTGATTTAAATTTCTCATTAATTAACTTTCACGTGTGTTTCGCAATTATAATATTTCTTTCAAGTGTTGTTTGTGTCAAAAATTCCATAAGATTTAAATAAGAGTACACAAATTTTTGTCAATGCGAAGGAGCCAAAAGAGACAAATGGAAAAAAAGGAGAAAAAGGCGAAGATCAAAGTCAGCACAAGCCTGCCGGAGAGCACCTTCAAAAAGATTGAAACCATGAGAGGCATCGCGTCAAGAAGTGGGTTCCTCAGGCTACTGGTCGAGAAGGGCATAGCCAACTTCGCGGAGAAAGCATAATGAAAAGAAGCGGTGATCAACCTTTCGACGTTCAAAGCGCCTCGCCACTCCCTCCGCTCCGTCTTTATAACCCGTATGTGATCGCAGATGCTTTTGGGGAGGATTTACAAAAAATTCGAGATGTAGAAAGAATCATTTTAGAACGCATCAAGACTCGAATCAAAACTGAAAAGAATCTTCAGAAACGGCTGAAGCCTCTGAACACGGAACTATCACAAAAGACGGAGGAAATTGAAAAAACTAAAGCAGAGATCAAGTTAAAGGTTGAAAATTCACAGGCATCAATAGCTCTTCACCTCCTCGAAAAATATGACCGGTTTGTCGTTGAACACGCTATCATTAGAAAAAAGATAATGGACATTTGCCCTAACACGATCCCCCACTCCTATGATAGGGCACCAAGTCTCAACGATAGGCTAGCCTTCCTCGACAAAATCAAGACTGGGAAAATTTGGAGGTGAGAGGGTGACTGATGATGACTACATGAAGTTTGAAGGCATCGACCCGAGAGACCCGCAATATTGGCAAAAGACTGACAGGATAATAAAACGAATTGTTGAGGACTTTGAAGCCAGACTTAAACTTGAAAGGTAGTAAAAATGGCAACGCAAGCCCCCCAAGTCGCAACGCTGATCACAGAGATTAGCGATTTAATAGGGCGCGCTTTCTATTTCTCCAATAGGGGTGAGTTAATTGAAGCAACCAAAAAACTCACCCAACTGGCTGAGATATTAAGCCTTCCCGTTCCCGCCGTGATCAAAAACGAGGCCCAAGCCCCACAAAAACCAAAACCACCCATCACTGAACTCTTAAGGCAAGCCCACCGATTTTGAGGTTCACATCATGCTAAGGCAACAAGGAGCGCGGGATCGGTCCTCTCCTTCTTCCGGTCCCCGCCGCCTCCTATTCAAAGGTGAGGTGAAAAACATATGAGCGAACACGCAGTGAGGAAAAACAAATTGATAAAACTCAAAGCCACAAAACTTGAAAATCTGAAAAAACTCTTTAAGAAAGAAACGTGCACCTACGAAATAGAAGAGCCTGCGCTTTTTGACATAGTTCATCTCTACACAAAGTTTTTCCTTAAAAGGTACGCCGAGGGGAAGGGCGAACACTGGGATAAAAACGACTTCAATAACGTTTTCAACGGGATGCTCGGGCAAAAAGCTTTCGAGATAATGCTTCAGCAATTCAATATTGCTTATATTCCCAACGATCCCACTATTGATTGGCGCGGTAAAATGGATTTTGATTTCTTTATTCCAAAGCTGGGAACCATAGAAGTGAAAACCTTTCACCACCGTTGCTATTATACTCTAGTTAAAAAGAGCGAGTGGCATGATAACGATTTTCTAGTTGTGTTCCAGACTATAAAAGAGCGCCCCGCTTTGAAGCTGATGGGATGGCTGTACGGAAGCGAAGTACCCAAGCTAAAATTTGCAGAAAAAGGACAATACAAGTTTTCGCAAGAACACTCATGTTACTATACAACATTCGACAAACTGAGACCAGCAAGCGAGTTCATCAAAATGTTATTACAATTATCACATATAGAACGTTAAACATATAGAAACTCCAATAAACTTTTCTCGCGAGTTGGAAAAGACTAAAGTGGAGTTCGGGCGGGTCGAGTTTTAGGAAAAAGTTGAAATAGGGGGAGTATCTTGAAAATGGGCTTGGATAGGGCTTCGTTTGAGGGGACAGGGCTTAGATTTTGGCGAAGGGCAGAGCGGTTTAAACAAATGTTAGCTTTGGACAAACGGTTTGAAGATTGTCCTTTCGTATGATCGAAAATAAATTGTCTCCTTACAAAGTTTACAATCCTTCAGAAAAATGAATCGACTAACTTTAATTAGCATTACAACTATTTATGAAATTCGCAAACTGCAACGAAAAAAAACTTAGTAACAAAAAAGAGGAGAGAGGGCGCCTACATTTAACTTTGTTTAGATGGAATGAAGAACGAAATCAAAAATACTGCTAAACCGACTATAAGAAAGACCGCGCCATATTGGCGGTAGGGCACATAACTCAAGAGATGCTCAATATAGTCATAGACCGGTTCATGAGTAACAATAACCGATTGACCGGGCTTAGCGATTTCTGTGCCATATTTTTCAAGATATTTCTGTTTTAAATATTGTGCTGATGGTCTTTCTGAACCATAATATTCGCCATCCACATAATAGGCATAACCAACAATAATTCTTTCTGTCCAAGTTTCTGTAACAATATAGAAAAACAAGAAAGAACCCATCAAAAAGAGAACAAAGCTGATTATGAGAACTGCCTTGTTCATGTTCATCAATCCATGTGAGTTGTAATTACAATATAAATATTAAGATGCCACCAAAACCGGCATCCTCCCATTCTTCGGGTTTCTTGGACACGTTGGACACGGGGACACGGTCACTTCTAACCGTTTTATCAGAGTCACCGCCAGCCGTTAACTGGTGTATATCGACCGTGTCCTCGTTGTCCTCGTTGTCCATTGTCAGTCGAACGTCCTTCCAAGCCCTTGTCATTTTGCCAGCGATAGGCTCTCCAATGCCGGCTTCGCCCCATTCTTCTAAGTCTGACTCACGTTGGCTACGATACTCGCGCGACTTTTCCACCAGTAGTTTTTGCTCAGTTTCGCCGAAATTTGTAGGTATAGGAACCGCGTGAGTAACGTGAGTAACGTGGGTCAACTTGATGCCAAAACGAAGGGTTTATATGCACAAGAGTGTATAATCGTGTGTGGTGTTGAGTAAAATGGGAAAAAAGACAAGAACCAACATATACATAGATTCAGAAACTCTCAAAGAAGCCCAAGAACTAGGCTTAAACGTGTCAAAAACCTGTGAAATCGCTTTGAAACAAGCAATAGACCAACTAAGAGCTTTATATAGCAAAAACAAACCGGAAGACTGCCCCGAAACCCCCCAAAAAAGTTTGGTGCGGGGAGTGGGACTTGAACCCACGCAGGCCTATGCCAACAGGTCCTAAGCCTGTCTCCTTCAAGGTTCGGCTGCTTCAGCCCTTCCTCTTTGACCAGACTCGGACATCCCCGCAACGCAACTCAAAATCAAAAACCACCTTCAACATATATAAACATGAACCCAAGGCCCTTCCGTGGGCTCCATTCCCAACAATTAATCCTAAATTATCTGCGCGCATGTATCATAAAAGTAAAATGTTAATTAAGCTCCAGATATTCAAGTTAGGATTGAAGTTCACTATGACTGCTTTCAAGGACAAGAAGAAACATAGACAAGCTGCACTTAAGGCGTGGAAAACCATCAAAAAGAGGAAAAGAGAGAAGGCAGCGAGAAATACAAAGAGAATAACGCAGTTCGTAGATCCACAAACAATTCAGAAAATAAGACATCCAGAGATGACGGATTTCGAAGAAAAAATGGAGCCTGCATGGAAGGGAAATCGAATAGTAGTACTTTTTCATAAAACTCCTCCAAGCATAGCTTGCGGAAAATTTTGGGAACTGAGATGGGCGTACGGCTGTCCATTAAATTGCAGTTACTGCTATTTGCGAGGAACAATGGGGGGCAGAATGAAACCGCAGTATGTAAAGATTGACCATGTCTTGAAAGCCTTGGACGAAGCCTTCATTAAAATACGTGAACCAGCAATTTTCAATGCAGGCGAGTTGTCAGATGCTCTTATGAATCCTCCAATGATGGCACAAATAGTTGAAAAATTCGAAGAACAGAATAGACAAAAGATTTACCTACTTACAAAGTTCGGAGTTAAGAATATCCAGTTTCTATTAGATAGGCCACGAATGCAAGTGGTATGTGGATGGAGCGTCAACGCCCGCCCTGTTGCGAGATTATGGGAAAAAGCCGCCCTCTCTCCAGATGAGAGAATTGAGGCCGCCAAACAAGTTAGCAATGTAGGTTATGATACGAGGATAAGGATTGACCCCGTTTTCCCCGTAGCAGATTGGAAGTCGCATTACGGGAATTTGCTTGACCGAATACTGTCAAGCCTCAATCCAAACAGAATAATTCTTGGGACGCCAAGAGGTCTCTGGAAAACAATCAAATATGCAAAAGAAGCAGGTGTCGATATGTCGTGGACACGATTTTTCAAAGAAGACACCGGTTGGGGTAAGAAGTTAGCTTTTGAACAAAGAAGGGAAATATATCAGTTCCTTTATGACAAAATTAATTCAGCTGGTTACCCTTTATCTCGGGTATCCATTTGTAAGGAGACAGTGGAGATGTGGAATGCCTTAGGAATACATTATCTTTCTGGAGTCTGTAATTGTTACGGCAAGAATGCCTTGCAGGCTTGATAGTTCTTCCTTACGATAAAATTATTGAGGTTACTTGCAAAACGTGATAAAGCATCCCTCGGGATAAGAAAATGGTCTTTTCCTATTAGTTACTTCAATTGTTTTTGGTGGATAATCTCTTTCCAGGTACTTCAAAATGGACTTTCGGTAGATAAACGGGGTGCCTATGATTACAAATTGATGAACTTCGCTTTCGGCAACTGTCCTTCCTCTAAATCTACTGTAAACCATTTCTGCTGCACTTGGAACCCAATGAGGCTCCGTTTCATAATCTATCAAATAAGTCTGATTAATATCCGTAAGATCAGAAAATGTATAAGTTCCTCTCCGATCCACTTTCAACATGGCTTGTTTCATAACCTCGAGCCCTTTCCAATGTTTCGTTCCGTAAACCAGATAGTAGATAAGCTGATCATGAGGGCCAATCATTCCGAAACTTCTAACATGCTTAGCTCCCCCTATGTTCCTTAGCTGTCTCTCATACAAATCTAATAGAAATCTTAAACGCTTGTCCGAATCACCAATGTTAAGAGCTTTCTTCCATTCTTGGGTTGCAAACAAAGCATTCAAAACGGGTTCGCGTAATTCGTCCAAGAAACGTCTGACAAATCCTACCATAAACGTTATCAACACCTCACATTTGTCGTTTCTCATCATTCGTCCAATTAATTCCATAGGAAAGCCCGAAAAACCAAAAGGATCCAAAAAGGCAAATGTTGGAGCAAGTCTTGCCTCTTGTTTTTCAAGTTCATTCAACACTTGTTCAAGGGTCGGTGCAAATTCTGCACCTTGGACTCCATATTTTATGTTTTTCGGAAGAGTTGGGAAGCGTTTTTTAAGAACCTGGGTAAGTATCTTAGCACGGTTTGGGTCTTTCTCGATGAAAAAGAACATTATCTCCTTAAAATACTCACGCAACTTATGTTCAACTGCTGTCTGCAACGCTATCACGGGAGAACCATCTTCACCTCCTACGTAAACTCCGGGTCCAGCAAATCCGTCTAAGTAGATTATTCTTCCAGACCATCGGGATAAAATAGGAAACCATGCTTTTAGGTAGTGTCGCAAGATCTCATGCTTGGCTTTGGTGTGCGGTTCGATGGGCCACACGGCAGGAATATGTGACACAGGCTTGTCCTCCATCGTGGCGAACTAATTATAATATTAGACAGCACTGTTTCTTATATGTAATGCTACAAAGTGCAGTTGCATTTGCATATTCTCCAATTCAAGCCTAAACTTTCCCACATTTGGACTGGTTCTTTACATATAGCAACTTTTTCGAAACCGTATTGTTCCTCAAGGTAATCAATAAGAGTTGCGAAACTCTCTTTGCGAAGTTTGAAGGACACTCTCTTGCCCCACTTTGACGATTCACTTAAGTATTCAATCCAAGACTTGTCCTTTGCTGCGTTAATCGTCGTCTGAAGCCCCCTCAACGATCCTAAAGTGATTCTTTCAGGACGAAACTCCGAAAACACTTGATCTATGAGGCTCTTATAGTGCCTTTGCCACTCATTTTCAGGGTAAGGAACAATGGGGTCGATCCTTATCCTTGTCTCGTAACCTGCGTCAAAAACTTTCTTCGCTGCCCTTATTCTTTCTTGTACTAAGGGAGCTTTTTCCCATTTTTTTGAAACGGGCTCTGCATTAAGACTAAAACTCATTATGGTCTGTCTATGCGGATTAATGTCCAGAAGGTTATTCACATACACTGACTTAGTCAAGAATAAGACTTCATGTTTGTTTTGTGTTTCGAATAGCGGAATGATGAACTTTGAAAAGGGGTTTCGGGTGTGTTCTGACATAAGAGAGTCAGCAACTTCACCGGTATTAAGGACTTCCTTCACATTAGGATACTTCACTCGGAAAAAACGCTTCACATGAGCCTCAATCGTATCGTAAGATCGGTATGTCGGCTTCTTTCCAGCAGGATAAAAACGCATGGTCCCCTGTAAATAACACCATGCGCAATCAAAGGGACAGCCGTACGCCCACTTGAGCTCGAGAAAATGAGGACACACGATGTCAATTTCCTTTCTTGGAGTTGGCGTTAGGTAAAAACGTTTAATTATCCTACCGTCTCCAATTTGCTCTAGAAGGACGTTCCTTGATCCGGTCGGCATCAAATACTCAGTCACATGAGCATTTAACATTTCTTCAACTCACATTTCTCTCATGAGAGAAAATCATAATCCGAGGTATTTTCTAACTGCTCTTCGAATAACCTCCTGTATTGTAAGTCTTTTTTCTTGCGCAAACTCGGAAAGAGCGTCATACAGCGAACCCGGCAAAGACACCGTTACAGAGTATTCTTCGGTTGTTGCAAGAAAAGTCTTAACCGCTTCCCTCGATGGAAGTTCGGGTTGCTTCCTAACGTAGTCTATAGCCTTGACCGCCTCCGAACGTGGTAAATGTTCCTCATAAATGACCTTTGCCACCTCTGGCTGTTTTCTCTTTGGCAGTGAAGCGAGCCTAGCCCCAATCTCTACTTCAATCTTCCGTTCTTGAACCATTCTTCTTACGGCTTCTGTTGTCTCAAGCAAACGTAACCAGTCGTAGATCGTGCTAACCCCTTTTCCGAGCATGGTTGCAGTTACTTCCATAGCTTTAGTTCGTGGCACTTCTTTTTCCAGATCCTCAATAAGCCTCTTAGTTCCTTCTGCTCTGTCTATAGGGTCTAGGGAGTCAATCTGCACGTTCTCGGTGAGGGAGAGAATTAATGCCTCTCTATCGGTCATCTCCCGTTTAACTGCTGGGATAGTCTTCCAGCCTAAGCTTTTACAAGCGAGAAACCTTCTCTGCCCAACCACAACTTCTAGCTTTTCTTTTACTGAGCGGATGATTATCGGTTGCAGAAGCCCCATTGACTGGATGGATCTTTGTAAATCGGTTAGGTCACCGACGCTTTTCCTAACGTTAAATGGGGACACAACTAATTCTTCTAAGGGAACGGAATCGATTTGAAGTACCTTTTCACTCATCTTTTATCCCTACGGTGCAGCTCAACATCAAAAACTGCGTCAACATATATAAAAGTGAGCCCAAATTTACAGACACCCACAAAAGTCCACAAAGGAAAAACGCTTATCTAAGAGCCCAAACATAAAAAACTGAACCAAAGCCCCGGTGGCTTAGCCTGGTTAAAGCACCTGCTTGGTAACCAAAAAACGGAAACTTAAAGCCCAAAGAGCAGGAGATCGCGGGTTCAAAGCCCGCCCGGGGCTCCTTCACCTAGCTGGATTTATAATTCTTCTTTCATTTTTCTTGATCGGGTTCGGTTGATTATGTCGGTAATCATGTTCACAAATTCTTCAGCCCACCTAACCGTCTGTTCAGCTTCATCCCTAGAAACTATATCCATCTCTTCGTACACTACTCTGTGCCTCTTCTTCCGCATGCCATTCATCAACATTATCATCCTGTCACTCAATTCAGGTCCAAGCATTGCATTGAGGAACTTGACAACTGCCAAATGACCGCCAACGCTGGATGGTCGATATCCTTTATCAAACATAAGCGCCCTTCCAGCAGCCAGCATGGCGTTGTAAGATACTGCAAGAGCCCAATCAAACTTGTCGCTTGAGATCAGTGTCTTAGCCGTGTCTATATCTCTTCTTGCACGCCTAATTGAGTTGAGCGCTAAACTGTGATCAGGCCTTATTTTCCTTATGACCCCACTTCTTAACAGTTCTTCTAAACTCATCCTCTCCACCTACAAGCATGATTATCGGTTTGCTTGCAATTTCCGTTAAAAGGTGATGCCTACTCTTGACCCTTTTGATGAACTCCTCTTCACTCCAGAGTATATAATTGACTTCCCTTTTTACTTCTTTTTCAACTTGACTTATCACGTTGAGAACTTTCTCTTCATCCACGTCACCTATAATTAAGAGATCGATATCGCTGGACTCAGACTCATCCCCGCTTGCGAAAGAACCATAGACGAGAGCGCACCATATTCCATCCAGTCCTGAAAGCGTACTCTTCAACAAATCGCCCAGACCAACAGTTTTAATCATCAAGTTTTTCAATTCAGCAAAGTATGGAAGGTTCTTGTTTATTGATATAAGCGTGACTTTGCCTTTTTTTTCTTCGTTCACTATACCTAGCGAAACGAGGTTTTTCTCTTCCCTATACAGCATACCGTACGGTATCTTCAAATCTCTCGACAACTCACGTATGTAGAAACTCTTGTCAGGATTCATCAGAAGTTTGGACAATAAGGAGACTCTGGTCTTCGAGCCGAATAATCTATCCATTTTAGGTGTCATATTATCCATTTTAGGTGTCAATAGAATATAAACATATCCCCAAGAACTCGTACGGTTGTCACGCTAGTCCTCGCAGTAACTATAATAACCATAAACTTTATTCACTGTCTTCTATATATCACAGAATACCCGCAAACATTGAGACCCAAAATATGGATCAAAGCATAAAAGCAGGAGTCCTCGGCTCTTTACTGGCAGTCATAATAAATCTTTTTTCGCCTATATACCTTTATTTCATTCCCTCTTTCTTGGCTGCATTATTCGCAATATACATTTTTAGGCTCGTGGCACTCAGAGATGGGCTAGTAGCCGCCTTCATGACTTATATCTTCAACGAAGGAATTTTAGGCACCATCACTTTGGCAGCATTTTACTGGGCGAATGAACCATACCCATCATTTAACATTGACACTTGGATGGTGTTTTCTCCAATAGTCACCTCAATCACCGCTTTGATAGCGGGCTACATTGGAGTACAAATTGTTCAAAAAACGAAGCCAACCCAAGAGTTGCCGCCACCTCCCCTGCAACCGTTGCCACCTATTTGAGTTAAGAAGGGAATATAAAGGCTACAGTGTGTCCATTCTTTTTTACTCTGTTATTTTAAAATTGGGGATGGAAGTAGCTGGTCTTCGAGGTCCCTTTTTATGTTGTCCACCCGTCCGTTGATTAGGTACTTGTAGAGTTCTTCGTGGACGGCAGCCCTTTTGTCCCATTCCCACACTTTCTCGGCCGTTTCTCTGCAGTTTCCAATGATTTCAGTGGTCTTTCTCCCGCCGTATTCGCCTCGGTACAGTCGGTAAATTTTGTCTGCCGCTTCTTGCACATCCTGGGGGTTTACCCACACGCCGTTGAAGCCGTCAAGGACTTTTTCCCGCAGGCCTCCCATTCCAACAGCCGGAATGACGCCGCATGACATGGCCTCTAAGTCAATTTGACCCTGAGGCTCGTACCTCGATGGGCACAAAAAGACATCCCAAGAGTTAATGACCTTTATCTTTTCCTCCCCGATGTAGAAAGTGTTGTCGACCTTAATGACATCTGTCAAACCGGCGTCACGAATCTCTTTAAGGAGACCCAAGTAATACGGGTTTTGCGGTTCAGACTTAGTAACAACGTGGAACTTAACCTCCGGAATCCGTTTCACCAAAATTGAGGCAAGCGGGGGAATGATGTCGATCCCTTTGACGGGGCTGCACCTTCCAATGAAGCCTATTCTAAAGCCATTTTTCTCAGCCTTGTTCAAAGGTCGGTAAAACTTCGTGTCAACCCCATGGTAGATGGCGAAAACCCGGTTTCGAACCTTGTCAACCTTCGTCCCGTGCGCCCTCAATCCCAAGAAATACTCGTTTCGATGAATTTTGCTCACGGTGAAGAGGGCAGAATCCCCTTGTTTCTTTAATATCTGATACGTCAACAAGAACTCGAGGTCCCTCAGAAGCCTGAGGCCACTGAAAAAAGAGCTTTCCAAGTCCCCGTTAACCCTAAAGGAGAAATCTTTTAGATCCAGTTTTTCCGATGACCCTTGAAGGTTTTGATGCCAAATTCCACCGCTCCTCCCAGGCTCCGTGGAGTGGAGAAAAACCGCCTGAACCAAGTCGGGGTGCATCCAAGCGAAGAGGGCGCTCCTCAGATAGGACATCCAGTCGTGAGGTGAGAAGAGGTCCACCTCCGACATCCGGTATGGGGAGGGGACAGCGGCGAAGTTGGTGAAGTATCGGGGCACAGCTCCTATTTCGCCCGAGGTTAAGTAACTGACGTCGACCCCGTATTGGTGTAAAATGTCGTAAGTCCATGCGTATGCCGTGTCAAGATCGATGTCTACAGCCGGCCTCCTCACTATGACGCCCCTGAAATCCTCCCTCGCGGGAAGATGTTCCTCAAACCGCATAGAAAAAGTCTTTACTTCAAATCCGTTGTTAAGGAGGCGGGGATAGAGACTGTTGTGGAAGGTCGCTAAACCACCTATAGCCCCGATACCAGCTTCGTAACAGTCTACCCTTAACTTCGTTGTCACAGCGGCTTCTCCTATGAGCCCTCACGGTTTTTATGCACTTCCAGAGCTAGTTTTCACCCCCTAGTTTAAACTTATGAATACAAAACACGTATATTGAAAACATTTTTAACATCTATATTGGACATTCAGGGTGACACTGGCAGATGGTCACTCTTCATCAAAGGAGGAAAGACGAGGTGCAACACGTAGTCAGTTGGGAGGAGGCCAGAACCAAGAGGCGCCGCGACGATCCGCGGGGCTTCTCAAAACTTTTTGTGGATGAGAGCTGCGGCGCCCAGCACATCCGCGTCCACGTGACCGTGACGAGCCCAGAGGCCCGCGCACACCCACCCCACAGGCACGAGGACGAGGAGGAGGTTTTCTATGTTCTCGAAGGGGTCGGCGAGGTCACCATGGACGGGGGAAGCTTCAGGGTGGGGGCCGGTACATCCGTGTTCGTGCCCCCGGGGAAGACGCATGGAATCAGAAACGCTGGCGACACGTCGTTGAAGTACATGGTTATAATCTGCCGCTGCTAGCGTTTGAGGACTAGGTCATGGCTGGCCTTAAGGAACACGAGGAAACGGTTAAACCGGGGAAAGAAAACTGACCCTAACCGGGGAAGGAAGGATGCCCCGTCAAACTGTCAGGGTTAAGGACATCGACGGAAAGGAGAGAGAAGCCTCTGTCTCGCGTTTCGGAGGCTTCCCCGAGAAGGGACACTGCGGCTCTAGAGACGAGTGGCAGCCCGGGCTTCTTCACGCCGTGGATATCCGTGACATGGAGGCCCACCACCACGACGACCTAGAGGAGGTCTTCTTGGTGCTAGAGGGTTCTGGAACCATTCACGTGGGAGAAACCCCCATACATGTGGAGAAATGGGATACGGTTAGGGTTCCCAAGCGCACGGTGCACAGGGCTGTGCCGGACGAGGGGAAGACGCTGAAGGTGGCCATATTCTTCAAGAGGGGGTAAAGTTGAGGAGGCTCAGGATTTCCCTCGTGGGCGCCGGCAGGAGAGCGCAGGCCCATCTGCCCGTGATCACCGCCATGAAGGATGTCTACCAGCTCGTGGCCGTCTGCGACAAAGACCCCGAAGCCGCCAAGTCGTCCGCTCAGAGGTACGGAGTGGCCGCCTACACCGACGTGGAGGAGATGGTGGAGAGGGAGGACCTAGACGTGGTAGACCTCGCTACCCCCGGAGACAGCCACCACATCCTCGCCTCGTTCCTAGCTGAGATGGGGATCAACGTGATAGTGGAGACCCCCATAGCCGTAACCTTGCCGCTTGCCGACCTCATGATACACGCCGCCGAGAAGGCCGGGGTGAAGCTGGAGGTGGCGGAGAACTACTACAGGGCCCCGGTTGAACGGTTCAGGCGCAAGCTGCTGGACGCGAGGGTAATCGGCGACACCATCCGCGTCTACCGTATCTTCCAAGAGGTTGGGCACCACGGGATGAGTTGGGTCAGGGTCATGGCCGGGGGCTCGCCCAAGATTGTTACGGGCGTGACGAAGACTTCGCCGATAGTCCCCATCACCGACCGGAAGCTGAGGCACCACACCCACGACCAGTGGATGATGGGAATCATAGACTTCGACAACGACGTGACCGCCATAACCATGTACTCCAACGTGATTCACGCCGGCTCCCTAGGCAGGAGAACCGTCTCCTTCAACCAGATAGACGGGTCCAAAGGCACCATAGTGAATGAAGAGGTCCACGTGATCAAGGAAGAGGACCTGGAGACGGGGGGAAAGAGCACCGTCTACCCCATGAGAAGGGTCACGGCGAGGAGGGGTCCCGTGGAAGTCCTGGAGAGATTGGAGGCCGACACAGAGCCCAAAGTGACCTGGAAAAACCCCATGGCTAGGTACTCCCTACCTGAGGACCGCGTAGCCTTAGCAGACGAACTGTGGAGCATAGCCAAGGCCGTCCTAGAGGACACAGAGCCCGAGTACGGACCCGCGGAGGCTAGGAGGGACTTGGAGATGGCCGTAGCCCTCGTGGAGTCCGCCGACCAGGGGAGAAAACCGGTAAGTCTGCCTATCACAGGGACCACCAAGCATGAGGAAAGCCTTCACCGCGCCTTTGAGGAAAAATATGGAACAAGCCCGTTCAAGGTCCATGAGCTGTTAGACGTGCACTACCCGCGAGTGTGATCCGTGGGCAGTCAATAAGGTTTTAACTTTTCCAAACGCGCAAGCCAGAGATAGCATCACCGCGATGTTAGAAGGCCATAAAATTCGGGTCTTCTGCCATTGAACAGACCCATTTCAAACTCGTTGGGAACAATCACCCCCGATTATGAGGTTGTGGCGTTTCCATCATGTGGAAGAGGAATTTCTATTGTTAGGAAATATGGAGAACATTTTTCCTTCCTTATCATTGATTTCACAAGCAGAAGGATTACTTAGGTTTATTCAAGCCGTGTATACTATTTCGAGAAAAGGTATATGTTGAGGTTTATCCAAGGAGAGCGTATGATTTTTTACTCAGTTATAACCGGTGTCGGTTCTTTGTACCACCTTACATAGGTGCTCATTTTGTCTGCCCCGGGTTTGTAATATAAGTAGAGACTTAAACACCACTGAATGAAAAAGCCGAAGCAAGGGTAGAAAAGGGGCAACCAAGGAATACCAAAGCCAATTTTGAGAAAGATGAAGAATGTAGGAAGAAGAAAAGTGAGAAACTTCCATAATGACATTGTTGAGCAGAGACGTCGGACATTTTTGAATCTAGAAAATCCTTGGAGGGGGAACATAGCCAGCGAAAAAAACTCGATCAGAAAAATTGTTAACCCAAGCACGATTGATGCACCAAAATTGAGGGATAACAGCCGACTAAATCCAAAGGCAATGATCATGAAACCAACAAACCAAGAGAAATAGAATAACTTTGTGGCGGTCCTCTCCAAATTTTCCCCAACCTTTTCGATCTTTTTCAGAATTTCTGAAGGGGGAGTGATCGATGAAAACACGGATCGCGCGATCCCGAGGCAGATCTTATAGGTCATATTTAAATCGATGCGGGGACTTGACCAACCACTAGGTCGCGACAATGAAGCCATTTTGAGCGTCTCATCTTCCCCCGCCGGCTCAGGATTAAGATCGTCCAAGAATGAATAGTATCTATCCTTATCCCATTCAGGCATATTTACTCCTCTTATTACTTGACGTACATCATCCACGAAACCGGATCTTTCTATCAAACGTTCCCAGTTTGCATGTCTAGCATCGCTTCCTGACGTCAACGTCCACCTATCCGCCAAATAATGAAAGGCTACTCCCAACTGATAACAAGCGTCCTTCTCTCTGCCTTCCAATCGGTCTTTTCTAGACCTTAAAACGCGATCGCGGATAGCCGTTTCTTTCCCATGATGGTGAGGAAAATCCTTCCACTCATCCGGAGCTACCGATCCTCCCCTCAGGTAAGCCGCTTCCAAGGTAAGGGCACCTACACCTATCTTCGACGCTACTCGATCGGCTAACCGAATATGGGTTTCTTTTAGCAATGCGCGTCTTCCCACCAAGAAGAGAACGAAAAAGCCAAAATAATTAACGCCTTATGCGCGCTATAGTGGGGCGGGGTACTCCGCCTCCTCCGCTGGATCTTGGCTAGCTCCAATTTCTTGTCCAGTTCCTATCCGTCTCCCTACATTCACTCATCACCGAATACACGGAATATCTTATAATAATTTGTTGCACCGTGGGATCGGCGACAGACTAGGTATCGGCCGCCGCCCAGACTTGGAACTGGGACAAAACGCCCCGGGGCACCTGCGCGAATGTAAACTTCGGCCGGAGATTCTTGAAACCCGCGGGGCCGAACCAGAAGCTTTAACACAGGCTTCGGGGTAATCTTCACGGGTTCCGATGATTGAACCGTTCGGCTACAGGAAGAGGATCGTGATCGACGACTCAGGCTGGGGGGACATCATTCTGGGCGTAGTGATCGGGGCCCTAGAGTTCCCGGCCCACCGGTACATGGAGCGGAGGATCCCGGTGGCCTACTTCCAGCCTCCCCTCTTCGAGAGGAAGGAGTACCTAGCCAGGACGGAGGTCATCGTCCGAGAGATCATCGAGGTGATGAAGGCCGACAGGGCCACCCTCTTCCAAGTCTGCTCCGGATACGTCCTCTCGGCAGCCCGCCGGTTTCTTAGGGAGGAGGGGTACCCGGTAGAGGAGGTGGAGGTGACGGGGGAGCTTCAGGAGAGGGTGGAGAGGAGCTTTCTCAAGTGGTGTATGGAGGTGGGCGTTCCCCAAGATGTCCTGTCGCCTGAAAGCGGCAAAAACCGGTTCTGGGCGTTGCTCAAATGGGTGGGAGATAATCCCAAGGCTAGGGAGGGCCTCGTCAAGACTGGGTGGAAGAGCTGGCAGAGGAAGTGGCGGAAGGTGGCGTACGAAGAGGGAGGGGTGGTTCCTTGATCCTGAGGCGGTTCACGGTGGGCGCCTTGGACACCAACTGCTACGTGGTGGGCTGCCCGGAGACCTGGAAGGCCATGATCATCGACCCGGGATTCGACAGTAGAGCCGAGGCCGAGAAGACCTTAAAGGAGATAGAAGGCCTCAACCTGGAGGTCAAACTCATCCTCAACACCCACGGCCACCCAGACCACACCACCGGCAACAGAATCGTCAAGGAGGCGACCGGGGCAACAATCCTGATCCACGAGGAGGACGCCCCCATGATGACGACCACCCGAGGCCCCTTCAGATTCTGGGGCTTCCATGGGTCCTCCCCGCCAGCCGACAGGGTCCTCCACGACGGAGACACCGTCCAAGTGGGGAATCTCATCTTTAGGGTCCTCCACACGCCCGGCCACAGCCCCGGAAGCATCTCCCTCCTCGGAGACGACGTGGTCTTTACAGGTGACACCCTTTGGACCGGCACCATAGGCAGAATTGACCTCCCCGGATCGTCCCCAGAGGACATGACGCTCTCCCTCAGAGAGAAGTTGATGACCCTGCCCGATCATGTGATGATATATCCCGGCCACGGACCCTCCTCCACCATTGGTCACGAAAAGAGATACAACCCTTTCCTGCAGGGCCTCACCTAGGCTGTGGTTAGAGTCGTCTCCTCTTTGGCCGTAAACTCTTTTAGCTTGGCTCCCGTTAACAGGCTCTTTTGGAGAGATGAGACATGGGTTTCGTAGAGAGGAGGGGAGTGTACTTTCAGACCTCAGGAAAGGAGAACACGGAGACCGTGCTGAAGCTGGCGAGGGAATATGCCAAGGCAGAGGGGATAAGCGACGTGGTAGTGGCCTCCACCACAGGCGAGACCGGAGCGAAGGCCTCCGAGATCTTTAGGGGCTTCAACCTAGTGGTCGTCACCCACCACTTCGGCTTTAGGGAGCCGGGAGAACACGAGCTGACAGGGGAGAACCGGAAGAGAATCTTAGAGAATGGAGGCAAAATTCTGACGGGGACCCACGCCCTGGCCAGCGTGGAGAGGGCAATCCGAAAGAAGTTCGGGACGCTTCCGCCCCTGGAGCTCATCGCCAACACCCTGAGGCGCTTCGGGGAGGGAACCAAGGTCTGCGTTGAGATCGTCCTCATGGCAGCCGACGCCGGCCTCATCCCTGTGGACAGAGACGTAGTAGCTATTGCTGGAACGGGAAGGGGAGCGGACACCGCCCTAATCGTAAAACCAGCCAACTCATCAATGTTCTTTGACTTTGAAGTAAGGGAAGTAATAGCGAAACCCAGAAGCAGAAGAAAAGCAGAAAACCCTTCAAGTAGATAAAAAAACAGTCCAATCGTATGCCAAAAAACACAATGGAACTCACAAGGTTAAGAAAATGCGTGACCGAGAAACTTTTTACAAGAGGACTAAGAGGGCATTTAAAAAGGGCAGGTATCTGATTCGTTTTCATGTCCGCTTGAGAATGCGGGAGAGGGGAATATCCGAAGATGAAGTTTGGGAGGTCATTTATGGTGGTGAGGTCATTGAGTATTATCCTGAGGATAAGCCTTATCCCAGCTGCCTTTTATTTAAGGAGGTCCGGGGCAAGCCCCTACACGTGGTTTGTGCTTTATCCCCCGAGGGAACAGCTTTTTTAGTCACGGTTTACATTCCATCCTTAGAAAGATGGAAGGCGAACTTCAGGAGGAGAAAACATGAGATGCGTGGTCTGCCAAGGGTCTCTGAAGGAGAAGAACGTCAATCTACCCTTTGAATATAAGGGACATTTCGTGTTGATTAGGGAGGTCCACGCCCACCAGTGTGAACAGTGCGGCGAAGTTTACTTGCCCCCGGACTCAGACAACCGGGTTAAAGGCGTTTTAGACAAAATCGACAACGGGCAGGCCGAGTTCAAAAGCCTTGAAGTAGTCGTGGAAAGCCTGACATAAAGAAGCCTAAATGCACACATACAAAAATGATCAGTGCGCCGGATAAAAGGCTGAGAGAATTCTGCTCCTTTCCTTGGCTGTCACCCACACCATTAAGGGCCTTTGCAAGGTTAAGCATGAAGATATTTGGTGAGTTTTTCTTGGTACAGGGCGTCCTTCAGGAGGGTGCTGGTTTCGATCCATTCTTTCAGGCCTATCTCAAACCTCGAGCCCACGTAGGTTAGGGCTTCGTTTAAAGTGTCAAATTTCCTACCGTCCCCCTGCAGGGCCTCCCTAACGGACTCCCGGTTGATCCAGACTCCTAAGGGGGTGATGAAGCCTGGGTGGATTTCCCTGAGGGCTATGACTCCGGCCTGTCTTCCCTGGGAGGCTAGGTGTTCGGCGGTTGCAAGCCTGACGGCGTAGTAACAGCCTCCGAGGGTGGAGTAGGTGGTGCGGCCCCTGTATCCCTCAGAGTCTCCGCACATGGCTACGCTTCGGCTCTCGGGGTTCCAGGCGGTTCCGGGGTACCATGCCTCGATCCACTCGTACTTCCAGCTGGAGGGCGTCAGGAGGACCACAAAGCGGTTGTCCAGGTACCTCATCTCGTGGACCCAGTATTCGTTGACGGGCGGCCTCCCCTTCACCTGGTCTTTTACGATGCGGCGGGATACAGTGGAGTCCACGGCGGTTATACTCCATCTAGTGGGCACCATTCTCCTCTGCTCCTTAAGACCGAAGGCTCCAGCGCTGAAGGCCCTCTGGATCTTGGACACAGGCACCCTATCCCTGTAGAGCCCCAGAACCGCCTCCTCCGCCTTCAAGTCCTCGTCCCCATAGGCCCTTTCGACCCTGTGGTCCGCCTTGGGGTTTCCGATCTCCACGCTCCTGAGAAGCGCTGAGGGACCCATGGGCTGAACCTCCTCGTCAAGGAAGAAGTTGCCCCCAGGCTTCTTTTTGAAGTTCGCCCGCGTCTCCACAGGCGCCTCAGAGAGGGCTATCTCCAAGGTTGCGTCCATGAGTTTGCCCGTCTTCTTTGGCTTCTTCACGTTGACCCTGAACTTTCCCCTCACCAGCTTCGTCCGGAAGTCCACGATCTCCTCGAGGCTTCTTCCCAACCACTGTTCAGGGGCGTCCAAGAGGGAAGTGTCCCCAAGCATAGGAGGCACCAAGGGACCAGCGTACACGTAGGGGTAGCCTATGCGCCCCACAAAGATCCCTGGAGGCGATGACCCTTCGAGGTGGATGGCGTCCGTGTGAGCCTTCACTTTCAGGTAGGAGTAGAGTTTCAGGAGGGCTGGACACCTGGCTTTTCCGCAGAGCCGTTTTCCTCCCCTGCAGGCTAGACAGATGCTTCCTTGACGTGTTTGAACTCTTATCTGGCCGGGGTCGTAGTTTAGGTCCTGGGCTGTCTCCACATCGTTGATGAGGTGTTCTACCCACGGAACCCTCCGCCTGACCTTCTTCACAAACTTTTTGCCCAGACGGCGCCTCAAGGCCTCAGTCCACGTCCACTAGAGAAGCTGTAGGAGAGGGAAATAAATTTGTCTACGCCCTTAATTATGGGATGTAGAGACGGGGTGTTTCAGGGTGGTCGTGGTCAGGGAGGTTCGGTGCAAGACGGCCCTGAGCAGAAGCAGAATCTACGGCATGGACTACTCGTTGAACCCCTACTTGGGCTGTCAGCACGGGTGCGTCTACTGCTTCGCCAGGTTCATGACGAGACACTCACATCACGGTGGAGAGTGGGGCTCCTTCGTGGACGTGAAGACCAACATACTCCAACAGTTGGCTTCTGAGCTACCTAGAAAGCCCAAGGGCCTAGTCCTGTTAAGCAGCGTAACCGACCCATACCAACCCCTAGAAGAAAGGTACGAACTGACCAGAGGCGCCTTAAATCTCTTGGCGAGATACGGGTTCCCAACCACCCTTCTGACCAAGTCGGACTTAGTGGTCAGGGACATAGACCTGATCAAGAGGCTACAAGATTGCGAGGTGGGGTTGACCATAACCACCCTAGACGAAGATGTCAAGAAGGCTTTTGAGCCCTTGGCGACGCCGGTGGAGGACCGGTTAGACGCCCTGAGACTGCTTAGCGGGGAAGGCGTCGAGACCTACGCCTTTCTGGGTCCCATGCTGCCCCACTTAAGCGAAGACTCTTTGCCTAAACTATTGGATGAACTCTGCGAGGCCGGTGTTAACCGCGTCTTAGTGGACAGGCTGAACGTCAAGGCGGGCAACTGGAAAACGATCCGCAGGGCTCTAAGCGACCATTTTCCCGATCTTCTGCCTAAGTTTGAGGAGGTCTTATTGAAGCAAAGCGGATACTATGAGAGGCTGAGGCAGAAAATCTCGGAGATGTGCCAAAGGCGGGGCTTAAAGGCAGACTTCTGCTACTGAACAGAAAAAGATAACGTAACAGAAAAACCCATGAAGTTTTAAGAGAGAAAAAACAGTCATAAAGATCAGCGACTAAATGACCTGTGAGCTTAAAACGCTGCTTAGGAGAGGGTGACGGGTTGCGATTCAGGCTTCCCTACGGCAGGCACAGAGAGGTTACCTTGGAGGTTCCGAACGAAAACGCGTACTTTGTGGTCGACAGAGGCGAGACGCCGGCCCTAAAGAATCTGGGAGAGACGACCAAGAGGGCCCTCAGAAACCCCGTGGGAACCTCGCCCCTCTCCGAGATGGTCCACAGGGGGGACAGGGTAGTAGTAGTTGGGGACGACATCACCCGCCCGACTCCCCAGAAAGCCATTGTGCCCGTCCTGCTGGATGAACTTAACGCCGTCGGAATCCCGGACGGAGACATCGAGCTGGTGGTGGCTCTCGGAACCCACCGTGAAATGAGTGAACGGGAACTCAAGGAGAAGTATGGGGCGGAGGTTGTGGAAAGGGTCTCGGTGAAGAACCACAACCACAAGGACCCTGAGGGCTTGGTGAACCTGGGCAAAACCGGGGCGGGCATTCCCATAACCCTGAACAGAGATGTCTTCGAGGCGGACTTTGTGGTGGGTGTGGGCAACATCATACCTCACTGCTACACTGGCTGGGGTGGAGGGGGAAAGATCATCCAACCGGGCGTGTGCGGGGAGGAGATCACGGCTTCAACCCACCTGATGGCGGGAAAGTTCCGGCCCATAAGTAAACTGGCTGGCGACGTGAACCATCCGGTGAGGAGGATGGTGGACGCAGTTGCCCTGAAGGCGGGTCTAAACCTCATCGTGAACACGGTGCTGAACCGAGATGAGGAGGTGTCCCGGTTGGTGGTAGGCCATCCTGTCGAGGCCTTTATGGAGGGCGTCAGGGCTGCCGAGGAGACGTACTGTCCTAAGGTGCCGGGCTACGCGGATGTGGTGGTGGTCTCAACCTATCCCGCAGACATCGACTACTGGCAGGCGGTGAAAGCCTTGGTCTACGCCCACGTAGCAGTCAAGCCAGGCGGAACAGTCGTCTTCATAACCCCTTGCCCAGAAGGGGTATCCCCCGTGCACCCGCTGTTAAGGGAGGGAGGCACTTGGGGATACGATAAAACCCTAGAAGCTGTCGAGAAGGGAGAGGTTGAAGACCTGATAGCTGCAGCCCCCATTCTGATCCACTCTCAGGTTTTGGAGCGTGCCGAGGTAGTCTGCTACTCTGACGGTTTGACAGAAGGAGACAAGGAAGCCTTGGGTTTCATGCACGCCAGCACTCCCCAAGAAGCCTTAGAGATGGCCTTGGAGAGGCAGGGTAGAAGCGCCAAAGTCGGCGTTCTAAAGTGCGGGGAAGTCCTGCCGATAGTCGGTTGAAAGGTTTAAGCTTTAAGGTGCCCCGCCTGTTTGGCCTTTAATGTTTCCAGCCTTCGACCTTTCTGAGGGCCTCCTTCGTCCCTGTTGTCAGGAAGCCGGTGTCGCTGTCTAGGGCGCAGAACTGGAAGCCTTGGGCGATGGCGTCGTTGATGTATGGAAGTCTTCCTTGTCTAGATTCGCTGCAGTGCATGCCCGGGGCGACGCCTGACTTCTTGCAGGCCCTTAAGACCTTGTCGATGGCGTCCCTGAACTTTGGGTGGTCGAATTTTCTGAAGACCCCTAGGGACATGGAGAGGTCTGATGGACCGATGAAGCAGGCGTCCACGCCCTTCACCGAAAAAATTTCGTCAAGGTTCTTTATGGCGGTCTCAGTCTCGATCTGCACCAAGATCAGAATCTCCTCGTTGGCCGTCTCGATATACTCCTTGTCCCGTCTAGCCGCCCGCCTTGGGCCGCACCCTCTGATCCCCTCCGGAGGATACTTGCAGTAGCTGACAGCCCTAACGGCATCCTCCCTAGTGTTCACCCAAGGGATGACTAGACCGTAGGCCCCGATGTCCAAGGCCCGCTTGATGAGGACCAAGTCGTTCCAGCCGACCCTCACCATGGGGACACAGTCGACGCTGTAGCTCATAGACTGCATCATACCCTGAACAGTTTCGACGCTGAGGGGGCCGTGTTCCATGTCGAAGACCACCCAGTCAAAACCCAAGTCAGCCAAGATCTCGGAGACATCCGGGTGACCTATGGTGAGCCAGGTTCCCACAGAGGGCTTGCCTGCCTTCAGCTTAGCCTTCACAGGGTTCCTCACCCAATCACCACCAACCTGTTCCAAGATAAACCGCTGCCCTAATAAAACTAGAGGATGATCAAGGTAGAAGATTCGAAGAACGATACCTATCTACCGGTATTCTGGGATTGGGGCTGCCTTGAGGGTTTGCCTCTGATCTTCGCCTTTCGCGTTTTCTCCTCCCTCATGATCGTGTATGTTTCAGGCTCTGGAGAGGGAGGATATCTTGGTGTATGCCTAGCCTTCCCTCTTTTGTTCATTTTACGGGTCTCCACGGTCGTCTATAGTTGGGTCGACGTGAGGACTAATAAAATTCGTGAAACTCTGCTATGGAACTCAGTTCAAACCTCCTTATGGGGAGACATGGGAAGATCAAGGAGGACATCTTCGCTCAAGAAAGGGAACAAGAACAAGGACATCAACGGTTCAACAGGGTCGAGGAAACCGCACCGGCGCATCCCATTAACGGCACGGAGAAGAGAGCCAAAAACGATCAAGATGTAAAATAAGAAATTCTTATCCGATTGTGAGCATGAAAAATATAAGGGACCTGACTATTCCTACATTGGGGCCGGTAGTCCAGCTCGGTTAAGACGTCGCCCTCACGCGGCGAAGATCGCCGGTTCAAATCCGGCCCGGCCCACTTATTAAGTAGTTGTTTCTCAAAATAGAATCGATTGACCTTTTTGGATTTAACGCTTGGGGTACCATCTTGTTTTAAGGTCTTCTATTATTTGGAGGTGTGGGTCGTCTGAGACTAGGACGCATCCGTGGATTTGAGCTGTGGTTGCGATTATGCTATCAGCCATTGGAATTCTGTATTTGCTTCTTAGCTCTGCACTTTTAATCGCTGTCTCATAGTCTACATCAGCAACATCGAAGTCTCTGTGTATGGTCTCGGCTCTCAAGTTAGCGACTTCTCTCCCTTCCTTCTTCAGGTTGATACAGTATATTTCGTGAATTGTCAATGTGGAGGCAATTCTTTTTTTCGCCTTTCTAAGGTCTTCCTTAAGCTTTCTCCTAAAATCTGCGTTATCTGAGTAGAAATATTCGACAAAGAAGCGAGTGTCGTACGTGGTATCGTCAGACATCCTGCTCCCTCATCTCATCCAGTATCCTCTTTAACTCTTCTACATTACCTTTTCCGGCACCACTTCCCGCAAGGTCAAATATGCTCGGAAGTTTTCTTATCACGATACCGCTTTCTTCCTCAACTACCTCGACCTTGGCTCCTTCTTCTATTCCGAACTTCCTCCTTAACTCTACAGGTATGGTTATCTGCCCCTTCCTAGTTACCGAAACCTCAGTCATACTCGATCACAAGTAGAACTTTCATAAAGTAGTACTTAAGTCTTTTCATTACAAAACAGTTTCGTCGTTTTAATGCTAGACATGGATGAATTTAGGACTTACCCTTTTTGGGCATTAGTTCAGCTTGGTTAAGACGTCGCCCTCACGCGGCGAAGATCGCCGGTTCAAATCCGGCCTGGCCCACCAGAGAATGTTTAAGTTTGACCTGATTTATCTACTGTTACACTGAACAGCCCTCTTGCATCAAGGTGGTAAGATGAAACTGAAGGAGGAAATCAAAAGGGTCTTAAAGGAACACAAAGAGATCCTTGTGGCCTATCTCTACGGCTCAACGGTTAAAGGTTACGGGGGGAAGAGGAGCGATATAGATGTCGGGCTGCTCCTAAAGGAGGAATTTGAGGCAGAGGCCCTGTACCCAGCTCGGATCGCTAGGGAGATAAAGGAGAAGTGCGGCCTTGATCAAGAGGTTGACGTGAGGATTCTAAACGAGAGGCCTTACCGCTTCCTCCACCAAGTGATCAGAGAAGGAGAGGTCATCCTATCCATAGATGAGAGGGAAAGGGTGAGGTTTGAGACATCTGTTATAGACGGGTACATCGATTTCAAGCCCTTCTATAAACAGTATGACGAAAAGAGGAGAGAGAGGCTGCTGACATGCGCATAGATATGGAAGTAATAGAGGGGAAACTTGACATCATCGACCGCAACCTTAGATTTCTAGAGGATTTCAAGCCCTTCAGCCCTGACCAATTCGTAGAGAACTACAGAGACGTCCAAGCCGCAAAGTACTCCCTCTTGGAAGCCATGGAAGCCTGCATCGACATCGCCAACTACATCATTTCCGTAAAGGGTTTCAGAAGGGCTGAGGAGTACAGCGAGATGTTTAGGGTTCTTAGAGAGGAAGGGGTCATAGGAAAAGAGGTTGCCACCAAACTCGAAGATATGGCCAGATTTAGGAACCTCTTAGTCCACAGGTATGGAGAAGTTGACAATAGAAGGGTCCTAGAGATAATCAAACACAACCTTAAAGACATCAGGGAATTTGAAAAAGAAATCGAGAAGTTCGCCAAAGAAGAATAAAACAGACGCCCCATTGTACACGATCGTCCATGATTGCCCATATGCGTCTCTTCCCACACGCCACACGGAGAAAAAGTCTGGAAGAGCTGAGGCTTAGCCATTTTTTCTAGAAGTTCACCATGTGAGGTCTCTGTTCGAGATATCTTGCCAGCATTCTCGGCAGATGGGCAGCAGCTCGTTCTTGTAGTAGATGCTGACCTCGATGTCCGAGTTCCTGCACCGGCCGTTCCAGGGGTTCCTACAGCGCCCCTCAGAGACCGCCTTCGAGTAGACCCTTGCCGGAGAAGATCCATCGGTGGACGCCCTTTTCGTCCTTCTTCTGGAGGGAGCCTTTTTCACTTTGGGCACGGTTTTCCCCTTTTCCTTCAGCTGCTCCGTTGAATCTTCCACCGCGGGGGGCGCAGGCGGAGGCGAAACCAGAATAGAGGTATCTTCCTCTTGGTCGGTCAACGTTTTCAGGTGCTCTTCGTGGTCTCGAATGGCGGCGGTGATGGCCCCGTTGAGGTAGTCATAGGTAAACCGCGAGATTTTCCCTGCGTGAAGCAAGCCCTCTAACACCTGCTTCCTCTTCTTCTTTGACTCAAGTTCTCTGCGCACCGCCTCAAGAGAGGCCTTCTTGGAAGTCAGAGCCGTGCCGTGCCCCCCGCTGAGGCAGTGTGGAACTAACGAAAAATAACTTTTGTTAACATGCAAGAATACCCCAAAATATTAGGATTCCCCCTTTTACGCTCCACGAGGGAAATCGACCTTTAAAAACGCGCGCGCCACCGATCTGAATATAACCTTAAACATGAACATACAGAGACCTCAATCTACCGTTTGAGGCGCCAGCTAGAGGCTACACTTTTAAATAGTATTCCTGTTTGGGATATACGGAGGCCTAACTCCTTTATGACCAGCCTCAAACGCTTGACCGGTTCGGGCGACTAAGCCCGTGGTCGTGCTCCAAGTGCCTTGGAGTGTACACTACGTCGGTCTTAATCATGGCCTTAAGCCTTCCCGTACACCCCTTTGAAGGTCTTCTCCAAGTATTCCCTGGGGGTTAAGCCTCGGTTTCTCGCCAGCCTTTGTATGGCCTTGTCCACCCCAGTGGCGTATTGAACGGCCTTCTTAGCTCTGTTAACAATGAACCGGGGCATGCTGAGCTTCTGGGCGACCCGCCTCAATACCCTCTTCCGGAGACGGTCTCTCCCGGACTCGATATTTAGGCCCACGGGCAGGCCTAAGGAATAGTTCACCACCTCGCGGTCCGCAAAGGGAAGCCGCAACTCTACCCCGTGAAAGGAGCAGACCGGGTCGTCCCTCTGAAAGTTCCTCTCGTAGGACGACAGCACGTCTAGGTACATGGCCTCCCTAACCGCCGCCGCACCCCCCTGAACATACCTCTGAAGGTACCGGTGATAACCCCCGAAGAGTTCATCCCCAAGCTGGCCAGCCAAGAGAACGCTGCATCCCGCCTTCGAAGCCTCCTCAGCCGCCCAGTAAAGGGGCACGGCGACGCCGACCTTCATGACATCAGGCTCTTCAATCAACCACAAAACCCTAGAGAGAACCCGCTCAACCATATCCACCCCATAGGTCTGAAGGTGCAGGGGCAACCCCAAGGCCTCCGCCGCCGCCTCCGCATGCTGAACCTCAGGCTGACCCTCCAGTCCCACCGAGACCAGGTGGACATCTGCCCCGCAGGCCTCGGCCAACACGGCGACTAGGCTACTGTCCAAACCCCCCGAGAAGGCCACCGCAACCCTCTCGACACCCTCCACTCTTTCCCCCGTCGACTGCAACAAAAGACCTCGAAGAACCTCCGCCGCCATCTCCATCTCCACTGATTCCAAAGGGGGCTGGGTTACGGGTTTGATGGGCCTAAAGGAAAAACCGTGCGAGTTGATCACCGCCAAACTTCCCGGCGGGAAGGACCTTACGCTCTTTATACCGAGGGCCCACAGGGCCTTGTGCTCAGATGCCACGGCGCAGAGGCTCTCGCTCTCGCCGTAGTAGAAAGGAGTTGTCCCCAGGCTGTCTCGGCCGCAGATCAACTTCCCAGGACAGGCTACGGCAAAGGCGTAAGACCCATCAAGCCCCTCAATCACGCCCTCCGCCCCTTTGTAGGGATCAACTTTAAGCCTCTCCGCCGCCTCATCCACCTCAGGCACGCCAAGACCGGGAAAAACACGACCCTCAAACACGAGGGCGAAACCCTTTCCCAAGACCGGTTGCGGACGATCCCACGGAAGGACCCGAGAAAGATTATAGCCCAAGGCGACACTTGAAACAACCTTCTCAACCGCAACTTCCTCGATGGACCCGGCAAACGCCGCTGAACCCGGCGCGGCAACCCCATGGGCGTCAGAGCCTCGATGAGCCAGCTCCTTGAGCATAGCCACCACCTTGGGAACCACGTTTTTCCCCGCCTTGCTGACGGCAGCCGCCACCGCACCCATCACAACAGACTCCAACAAGAGCACAAGTCATTCAGTGCTTTAATAAAAAGACCAACTAATACTCGGTTAGGGCCTGCTGTTCCCAGGTCTTTCCTTTTTTCAGTCTCTTCCACTCTCCCGCCTTGATGAGCCCTCCCGCCTGTTCTTTGATGCTCTTGGCGAGTTTAGGCCCGATGAGGGGCAGCTCGGTCAGCTTTTCGAGGGGAGCCCTCTTAAGGTCCCCCAGGGTTTTCAAGCCGGAGTTGTGGAGGACCCGCGCCCGCACCCTCCCGATCCCCTTCAACCGGACCAAGGGGAGGAGTTCCGCCTTCACTCCGCTCTTGACCCGTTCGGTGAGCTGGGACAGGCGGGGAGACAGGTCCTTGTGGCCCAGGAGGAGGGCCAGCTCGTGGGAGGCGTAGAGGAGCCATCGGGCGGTCTCGATGAGGCGGTAGAGGTCGCCTGGCTGAACCTGGAACCGGCCTATGATCTCGTCCTCCGTGGTCTCCTCCATCCAAGCGCCCAGCACCCCGGCGAGCTTGGCCTCGCCCAAGAACTCCTCGTAGGCGATGGGGTCCACCCACTCGTCAGGCACCTCGAACATGAACTCCTCCCGATGCTCGTCCACGAAGAGACTGAGGCTGTCCGTCTCCCCTCGGTATGGGCGGAGCCTGGGCACCATGTCGGGCGTGTGGGCGACCATGTGGAGGAGGCTGAAGTCAGTGACCTCGGGAGCCCGGTTAGTCATGGCGTCCCGGATCGTGACCGCCGAGACGGGGTCTATGTAGAGCTCGGAGACCCGGCGGCCAAACTTGGTGGCGTAGACTTCATCACCCCTCACGTCCATCATCCCCTCCTCGTAGAGAAACTTCAGGATCGTCCCGATGACTCCCCTCATGGCTCCGGGGTCGTACTGATAGGCGTAGAAGGTCCTGCCGAAGAAGTCGTACACTCCCTGCTCGGTGTGGGCAAAGCCGGAGGCGACGGTGGCCAAGACGTGGGACCTCAGGATTCGCTCCACTCCCAGCTTAGACCATATCCTCTCCGGCTCAGCTAGGACGTAGCTCTCCATGAGGTAGTCCCGCTCGTCCTCGGTCTTGGCCAGGAGGAGGGCCTCGCCCACCCTGTCGTACCGCGGCCTTCCGGCTCGTCCCGCCATCTGCTTGTACTCAAGGACCGCGATGGGATAGTAACCGTAACCAGGCTCGTACCGCCGGTAATCGTGGATGACAACCATACGCGCCGGAAGATTGACTCCGAAGGCCAGGGTGGGCGTCGCAGCCAAAACCTTGATCTTCCCTTCCCGGAAGGCCCCTTCGATGATCCTCCTGTGGGCCCCGCCGAGGCCGGCGTGATGGAAGGCAGTCCCCTTCCTGACGAGGTCGGCCAGCAGCTCGCTTATCCTCGTCCTCTCACCCGTGGCGAGGATTCTCTCGGAAACCTTTTCTAGGGCGCGGCCCATGGCCTTGGAGATGTGGGGCTTCAGGGGCCCCGAGAATTTTTTGGCGAGGCTGACCGCGTTCTTCCTAGTGCCTGCGAAGACGAGGGCTTGGCCCCCGAGGCGTACGATGTGGAGGGCGAGGTTTATGGCGGGGTTCCCGGTCTCCTTCTCAACCTTCAGGGCGCCCCCGTCCTTGAAGTGGGCTTCATCCCGCAGGAGCACTCCTTCCTTCAGGACCACCGGCCTCCATTCGGTGGTGATGGAGACCGCCTTCAGCCACTCCGCTACCTCCTCGGCGTTCTTCACGGTGGCGCTCAGGGCCAGCAGCTGGGCGTCAGGGTTCACCTGCATAAGGCGGGCGAGGACCACCTCCAGGGTCGGTCCCCGGTCGGCGTCATTAAGAAGGTGCACCTCGTCGGCCACCACTAGGGAGATTCCGTCTATCCAGCGGGCTCGGTGTCTCAGGAGGGAGTCGGCCTTTTCGTTGGTGGTGATGATGATGTCCCTTCTTGCGAGCCAAGGGTCGGAGCTGTCATAGTCGCCGGTGCTGATGCCCACGGTGACCCGGCTTCCGTCCCTCTTCTCGATCTTGGTGTACTTCTTGAATTCGGCGTACTTTTCGTTGGCCAAGGCCCTGAGAGGAGTAAGGTAGAGGACTTTTCCGTCCCGTTCTAGGATGTGTTTGAGGGCGCAGAGTTCGGCGGTGAGGGTTTTGCCGGAGGCGGTGGGGCTGGCCAAGATCAGGTTTTTTCCTCTTAGGGCTCCTGCTCGGACGGCGTCGGCTTGAGGAGGATAGAGCTCCGTGATTCCCGAGTGGATGATGACCCCTTTGGCGGGTTCCGGTATGGGCAGGTCCTCGACTTTCAACGTCTGCGCCCTTTTCGGCTGGATATTCCTGTATTGGTAGTTTTATGGTCGCGGCCGTATTTTTGTTTTGTTTCTCTCTTTCTCTCCTTCCAGAGGAGGGGATATACTAGCATTTGATGGCGGTAGCAAGCAGCAACCAGCAGTTGATAGTAGTCCGTGCAATTTTGTGTTCTCTCTTGTACACGGAAGGGGACCCTACTTAGGCCTGCTGATGCCTAGTCATTTTTCACTTTCAGGGTTGATGCTCAACTTGTCCCGCAAGTGCCTCCTAAAAATTATTACGAACTCGATATTAATATCGATCAAGAATCGAAGGAGCTTGAAACTACCACGAGTGATCAGAGAGACATTTTTTTACGATTTTCAGGTTATGTAAACTGCGCGCGTAAGCTCTTTTTTCTTCATCGATAAGCGCAAAAAGAGGGGTAGGTTAGGCCAAGCGCAAGTCAAACTATTTTTTTATTGCCAACTTTGCACCACAAACAGAACATGTACCCCTTGCCGTAATTTTTGGTTGTTCCTCTACCTCTTTTCCACAGAGTCCACACTTCACCAGAAGAATTCACCTCCCAACTCTTTTTTATTGTACGTTTCTGTTTGAAAGCTGAACTTTTAAGTGTATGTGACTGTAACATGACAGCAACAGACTTAAATTGGATACTTTAAAATAAAATCTCTATCAAGGCGGGGAGTGGAAGTCACCCATTGCTATAAGTTTAGCCTCCATTGTCCTTCTGTGCCGAGGGTTGCTCTTTGTCTGCTTTACGATGGAAGCGGGGTAGTAGTCTTCCCGTTCGCTTCATGTAAGCACGATACTCATCGCCAAACTGGTCCAGCAGCATTTGCTCTTCCTTGGGAATCCGAGCAAAGATAAGGATGACTGTCCAGAGGTAATTGATGAGAAGGAGTAGGTTGGCGGAAACCAGCACCCAAGTGAAGAAATACAGTATGTGAACGGTGTACATGGGGTGCCGAACCAGACGATAGGGGCCGCTGGTCACAAGCTTATGGTCTTCCTGGATTTCCAAGGAAACGGTCCACTGTTTGCCGAGGGTATGCTGAACCCAAGTGAGAAAGGGCAGAGATATGATCCCCAAGCCAAAACCAAGCCACCGGAACCAGTCGGGTATGGAAAGTCGGGCCCAGAACATCCAAGGCGAAAAGAGCAGGTAAAGGGGTGCGGCGACAATCAAATAGAAGCCTTGGGCCCTCAACAGAACGGCGCGGACCTTTCCTTCAACTTGTGCTGCATCCCTCAATCGTTCCCGTATTGAGCGTTCCTTGCGTGGGATTTTGCGGGCGTAGTAGCCTCTAATGGCACTCCCCGCGACAAAGAGAACGAGGAATAGGATACGGAATATAAGATCGCCATTCACGACCCTTCACCTCAACGGAGCCTGTCAAGTTCAGGGCGGCACAACATTGGCACCCCTACTAATTAAGTTCTCCCAAATCCCTGAATAAAAGGTTTACAAAAAGGCAGCCTGAGGCTAGGTCTTCTTGTAGTGGCCCTCCTTGGGGGAGTAGATGGTTCCCTCCCGCTCCAACTGCCTGAGGAGCCTCTCCGCCTCGGCCCTCGGGACTTGGTAATCCGCCTCGAGCTTGTCCAGGAGCTCATTCTTCTCCACCATGCCTGTCGCCCTCTCCATCTCGATGACGGTGCCCAAGACGACTTGGAGCTTGTCCCGGAGGCTCTTGGGCTTCCCGGTCATGATGATGTCGATGTCGAACTTCTGGGACGAGACGTCGATCCCCACCTCCTCCAAGGACCGTTTCATGAGGGTCACGGCGGCCTCCGCGTCCTCGGCCAAGACCTCCTCCCGGAGGGCTACCCGCGCCCTGGCCTCGGCGATTCTGACTAGGGACTCCAGCTGCCGGGCGGTTATGGCGATGGGGGTCCCCTCGGTCTCGCTGGCCGCCCTCATGGTGAGGTAAAAGTCTTTGAGGCGGTTCAGGGCCTCCTCGGATAGCGCTGGCTTCACGTTCTTGGCGTAGCTCACGTACTTTCTGAGGAGGTCGGGGGGTATGGGGGGTTCCACTGGGACGCCTCCGGTTTTGTGGAGGGTCAGTATGTGCTCTGTCATTTTGGTGTCCAGCTCCCGCTCGGGGACGTCCCTCAACACGAAGATGACGTCGAACCTGGAGAGGATCGTGATGGGGAGGGCTATGTTCTCCGCCACTGTCCGGTAGGGGTCGTACCTCCCCAGGGCCGGGTTGGCCGCAGCCAGGATGGAGGTTCGGGCGTTGAGGTTCGCCACTATGCCGCCCTTCGCTATGGAGACAACCTGCTGCTCCATGGCCCCATGGATGGCCACCCTGTCCTCAGGCCGCATCTTGTCGATCTCATCTATGCACGCCACCCCCTTGTCCGCCAGCACCAAGGCTCCCGCCTCCAAGGTCATTCCCTCCCGTTCCCGGAGCACTGCGGCGGTCAGGCCTGCGGCCGTGGTTCCCCGACCGGAGGTGTAGAGGCCTCTGGGGGCGATCTTCGTTACGTACTGGAGCATTTGGCTCTTGGCGGTTCCCGGGTCTCCCACAAGAAGGACGTTCATGTCCCCTCGGATGCTGATGTCGGGCAGACGTTTCGGAACCCCGCTGAAGAGGAGGTACATGATGGCCTCTTTCACGTGTTCGTAGCCGTAGATGGAGGGCGCCACGGACCGGATGAGGTTCCGGTGGATCCAAGGATCCTTGGCCAGATCGAGAATCTGTTTCTCCTCCTCAGGGGAGATAAGGAAGGCCTCAGCCCCCTTGGTTAAGACATCTATGTAGTTGACGTCGAGGTGGAGCTCGAACACCCGAAGCTTTCCCACGCGGGGAACAGTTGGGGCGGTCGCCCGTACAACCCCTACTATCATAACGTCGTCGCCGGGCCTCGCCATGTCCACGATGTCCCTTCCCACGAGCTTGAGGGGTATCCACTGGGGAAGTTGCCCCGGCGGAAGTTCCTCCGGCCGTTCTTGAATGCGGAGCTCTTGGGAGTCGATGAAGGTGGACTCCTCCTGGACAAAGTCGAAGATCCTACTTCCCTGGCACGCCGAGTTGCGGCAAGTTAGGGGCGCCCTCAAAAATGAAGTCGTCTGGTCCTCGTAGCTGATGGTCCCGCACCGTTTACACCGGAAGGCCCCCCGGGTGACCATGGGTCGGACTTGGGCAGCGCGGACTACTATGCCCTCGAGCATAACAAGCTTCCCTATGCGGGTGGACCCCAGAGTTCGCAACGGAACGGTCTCCGGGAGGTTCCTGAACCGAACAGTTACCTCTCCGATCGACTCCGCATACTCACCGTCCTCTGTCTGCAGCTGGGCGAAAGCGGCGTGGTTGGCGTGGTCCAGGTACTTGTCAGGCTTCTCGATGAGGTCTTCGGCTAGCTTCCGATCGGTGGTTAGGAGGTCATCAAAGTCCACCACCAAGGAGGCGCTACCCGCGACGGCCATCTGAGAAAACCGGCGGCGGTACTCTTCGGACTTCAGGAAGTTCTGGAACCGTTCCTGCGGGTCCGGGACAGTCACCTCTACCTCGGTCAAGTTTCACCTCCCCCCTTCAGGATGCTGGACCTCCAGTCATCGATGATCTCGTGGAGGCGATCGTAGAGGACCCGCTCCTCCCTCGCCAAGTTCTGGAGAAACTGGTTGGTCTGTGCTGGGGAGGAGGAGAGGGAGACGACCTTCTTCAGCCGGCAGTTAACGATGTCGCGGGCGAGTTCCACGACCCTCTGATACTCCCTCATCTTTTCGGCGTTCCTCGTGGCCTCCCCCTTTAGGCCAGCCAGATAACGTCGAAGCCTAGGATAAAAGTCCTCGGGCAGGGAGGAGACGCGCCTCACTGGCTGAACCCGCTCCGTCCAGTGGACCTTGTGGAGCTTCACCGCGTCCAGCAGCTCTTCATCTCGAACCCGGGCTATCCCGGCCTTCTCCAGCTCCTGAGCCACCCAGAACCGGACCTCGTACTCCCTCCCCTCCTCGTAGGGGCCGACCTTCAGACCTACGAGTTCAATCTCGGGGCAGCTCCTGTTGGCAACCATCTTGACCAGTGAGTTTTCAAACTTAAAATCCGCGTCCTCAATGGACGTAGAAGGCTTTGCCGGCAACATCAAATCCCAGCTGACGAGAGACTTTTTGAAGGAGAGATTAGCGGTTAGAGATATAAAGACTATTGAATCAAAAGTGGTAACATAAGAGGGCGCGCCACCGCATTATTGTGATGTTCCTTTGTCGATTGGCGGCGGCTTCACGCGGGCGTCTCTTCCCGGTTTGGTTCAGAGTGTTCACTACAGTTATAAGCACCCCTACCACTATTTTCCGGCCGCACCACTATTCTCATTCGACAGTAGAAGAGGATTATGCCGAGTTTTAAGAAGTCTTCTTTACTTTTAGACTTTAACTCTGAAGTCCTCTTTCACGGTTCCTAGGGCGATGTGGGTCAGGGTTCTGTCCACAAACTCCGACGCTAAGAGGGATTTGACGAACCCGCTTAGGGCTTGGCGGCTCTTGAACCTGGCTATGACTATGGCGTCGCTTGCCCCTGTCACGTCGTAAACTCCGTAGACGTTCGGGTTCTCGGCGACCTCCTTCTCCACCTCGCGAAGCCTGCCCTTCGAGATGACGAGTTCTATAACCGCGATTAAGCCGTAACCCATCTTTTCCGCGTCGAGGACGGCGCCGTATCCCTTTATCACCCCTTCCTTCTCTAGGTTGCGGACCCTTGCTGCCACTGTACCGACGGAGAGCCCGGTTCTCCTCGCTATCTCGTTGTAGGAGAGCCTCGCGTCGTCCACTAGTTCCCTTAAGATTCTGAGGTCCGTTTCATCCATAAACTGCACCAAGGTTTCGTTTCAGGGTGGCGTCAAGGTTGCGGGGTGGAAGATGGATATCATGGTCTCGGTGTGAACCACATCGGGATGTTTCTCGACCATTTCGTATATGATCCTTCTGAGGTCTTCGAGGCTTTTCGCCTCGACCACCACCACCGCGTCGAACCTCCCTAGCACCGAGTTGGCCATTGTTACGCCCTTTATGCGCCTCGACCTCACAATCTCCTCTGAGGTGCCTGGCTTCATGGTGACCATTACGAAAGCCCTTATGGTTTTGAGGCGGAGGTCCTTGGCTGAAGACAACTTGTTCACACTCCCATTAGAAGAGGGTTATCGAAGTCTCGGTGTGGATGATGTTGGGGTCCTTTTCGACTACCTTGTAGACGATTTCGTTGATCTTCTCTATGTCAGGGGCCTCAACGACCACTATGGCATCGTACCTGCCGTAAACAGAGTCCGCGCCAACGACCTCTTTGACCCGACTTTTAATTGCTTTGACGACCTTCTCTGAGGTTCCAGGCTTCGTCTCAATCAATATGTACGCTTTCACGGCTTCTCACCTCTCACTCATTTATATTCTATTTAATAGTCGAGGTACTTCATAATTTCCCAAGGGGTGACGTAGAGGCAGTACTGGTTCCAGTCGTTGGTCTTGTACTCTATGAAGGCGTCGAAGATGTGACTTCCCAAGGTATCATGAATCACCTCGTCGCTTTTCACCTCGTCTAGGGCTTCCTTCAGTGTTGTCGGAAGCTCCTTGATGCCGAGGGCCCGCTTCCGTTCAGGGGTCAACTCATACACGTCCTCGTCGACCGGATCACTTGGATCAATCTTTTTCTTTATGCCATCAAGGCCCGCCATGAGAATGCATGAATATGCCAAGTAGGGGTTACAGGATGGGTCGACGGCGCGGAACTCCACCCGTTTGTCCGAGGCAAACTCGGGCCCCCTGAAGTAGACGGGAACCCGCACCAAGGCTGACCGGTTGCGGCGGGACCACATTATGTAGATGGGAGCCTCGAAGCCGGGTACAAGCCTCTTGTAGGAGTTCACCGTTGGACAACAAATGGCGGTGAGGGCTCTGGCGTGCTCCAGGAGTCCTCCGATGAAGTATCTGCCCGTCTGGCTTAGCTCCGCGTACTCGTCGTCCCTATCGTACATGGCGTTTTCCTCTTTGCGCCATATGGAGGTGTGGACGTGCATCCCGCTTGCGTTGTCGAGATACACCGGCTTGGGCATAAAGGTGGCGATCAGACCGTGCCTCTTTGCAACGTTTTTGGCCACGAACTTGTAGTACATGGTCCTGTCAGCGGTTTCCACCAGATCACCATAGTGGAAGTCGATCTCCAATTGACCGGCTGTAGCCACCTCATGGTGGTGCATCTCAACCTCGAAACCAAAGTTTTCTTCAAGAATCGAGGCGACCTCGTTGCGGTACTCGATGGTCGTGTCCTCAGGCGGAGGCCGGAAGTAAGCCTCCTTAGGCCTCAGGGTGAAGCTTCCAGGGGTGATCTCGGGCGACTGGGGCACCACCCTCGGCGCACCCCAAGAGTCCCCTGCGCCCCCCTTTGGGCTGACCCAGAGGTCCCAGACCAGCTTCGTCGGGTCGATGGATGTGAAGACGAAGTACTCCAGTTCAGGGCCGAAACGACCGGTGTAACCCATCTCCTTCGCCGCGTCGACGGCCCTCTTAGCAACGTGGCCTCTCGGGCACACTTCAGAAGGCTCCTTGCCGCCGTACGCCTCGTAGATATCCCCTAGGACGATGGCGCTCCTCTGCTTTTCATCGCTGGTCCATGGGATTATGGCCAAGGTCTTCGGGTCAGGCATGAGGATCATGTCGGACTCTTCGATGGACTTGAAGCCTCGAATCGATGAGCCGTCGAAGCCTATCCCAGCGGTGAATGCTGATCCCTCTATGTACCGTTTGGCAGGTATCACGACATCCTGCATTAGACCTCTGATGTCAACAAAAGCCGAATGTACCCAGTGGATACTGTTCTCCTTCAATGTTTTAACGGCCCTTTCTAACGCGCCCATGTCGTCACTCTTCATTTGTTCAGTTAACTAAGTGAATAATACTATTTTATATATAAATCTTTCGATTTAATAAATGTTTATATGTTATCAACTGAAATAAATGAATGTTTGGTCAGGGTGAAAGCTGTATGCACCTTGACGCCTCAGCTGGTTGAGGAGGCCATTAAAGCTTAATGGCGTCTTTCGTCTCTGGCGCACGTTTCTTCTATGGTTCGGTTAAGTGTCACTTCAGACATTTCTCTGCTGTATTCTGTCATTCTTCTCGAGCTGTGGAGAATTAATCTTAGGCTGGACGCTTCCTTTGCATCTATCTTCCTGTCCAGAATCATTTTAAAAACATCCCTTTCTGCATCAGCAACCCCCACGGTCTTTGATATGATGTCGTCTGCCGCCTGATAGTCTCTACTAAAGAAGGCAACCATGGAATCCCTGAACAACTTGTTCCCGCATGAGCCTAAGGCTAGGATCTTTTCGTAGACCTCGTCGTCCACGGGTTTCTCCATGGTCAAGACGTTCTCCGCCATCTTCACCGCTTGGTCCGCCACGTTCTCTAAGATGCTCGCCGCCAATCGGTATCCGAGGAACTCCTTCGGTGACTCCAGTCCGATCTCCTTGAACTGGTTGTTTTGTATGGCGTACTTGAGCTGACGGACCACGTAGAGGTTTAGGCGGTCCACATCGTCGTCCACATCCATGACCTTCCGCGCGAGACCTTCATCCAAGGTTTTAAGGGCGGAGATAACGTCTTCGTTCATGGACAACGCCAAGCTGAGCATCCTTCGGATGGCCCTCTGAACGGGGAACTCGGGATGATTGATGAGAATTTGTACGGCGATTTCCTCGGGTGACTCCGAGATTATTTCCGCACCCAGAAGCTTGCTCCGGACAGCATCGTGAATCAACCTCTTCTGTTCCGGGGCGAACCCTCCACCCTTCGACTTTATGTGAATTATGTCCACCCCAACCACGTACAGAGATATCATCTTACGGACCACGAATTGGGGATTGTCCTTAGGCGTCGCATGAAGGGTCACCTCGCTAAGAGCCTTCTCTTCCGCTTTCCTCGCCTCTTCCAACGCGGCTCCAGGGATCAGCATCAGCGAAGAGTCTTCCTGTCTTTTTACCGCCAGCTGATTTCCGGGTTCCAGCCCGATGTCACGGACCCAATCCTTGGGAAGAGTCACTATGTAGGATGACCTCCCCGTGAGCTGGACCTTCCTGTATTCTAATTTTTTTACTTCTCCAGGCACATGTTTCACTTATTCCATTTTCGGACATATATATCATTTCCAACTATATAAATTATTTGCATCAAAAATATACGAACGTCTTGTTTTTCACTTGTTGAAGTGGTGAGAATGCTGAACAGCGTGACGAGGTTTTGTAGGGACTGCTACAACTTCGAGGATCGAAGAGACATCGATGGTACCGTGGTGTGCGCAAAAAATCATAGTCCTGGCGTTTGCTGCGAAGACTTCGTAGTTAGAGACGAAGGCCTAAGGGAGACAAGGTTAAATGTAAGATTTTGCTCGGAATGCATCCACTTTGAAGACCGGGAAGACATCGACGGAAACGCTTTATGCGCCAGAAATCACAATCCGGGTGTTGGCTGTGAAGACTTCGTTGACAAACTTGAAGAGCTGGCAAAAACTTGCAGTCACGGTCATATTAAAACAGCCATCGTTGAACACTATCTAAACAACTCACACTCGATCAACGTCTCGCACTACCTCACCCTGTCCCAACACACCAAAGACATTCTGATAGAGTTCCTCAGAAACAACAGACAACTGGTTAGATAACTGAGTGCAGAAAGGATCAGCCATCTGCAGAATCCACATTCGATTAAACATAGTCATCGAAATCTTTAATAGGAAAACCTCTGAACCTCACATAAACGGTTTGTTATAAAGGTGTCGGAAGATGTCGGAGAGGGTTAGGAGAAACTCCTCGTACCTGAACGAAAAGTCCACTACAGGAACCAAGACCCGGGTGAGGGACGTAAGCCCCACCAGCGGCATATGCCCCATCTGCATCCGGGATTGCCCCTTCCTCTGCCAAATCAGCCTAGCTGCCTTCAGGGGGAGGGAAGTCCTGTACCCGGAGCCAGCGCAGTTCGGGTTCAGCACGGCCGGTGCTCTGAAGGACTTCGGACTAGACTGGTCCCACTTCAACATTCACTCAGGGCTCCTTGGAGCGGAGGGTATAGAGGCTGACTCGGACGTAGCCTTCTTCGAGAAGGTGAACGTGGAGACTGAGGTGGCGGGTGTCCCCCTTAAAATCCCCATCTTGACAGGGGCCTTCGGCTCCACCGAGGTTGCTAGGCTCAACTGGAACGGTCTAGCCGTCTGCGCGGCCATATCAGGTAACATCATCACCATCGGAGAGAACGTTGTAGGGATGGACCCTGACGCCAAGATGGCGGGCGGAAAGGTGACTCATTCCGGGGAACTGAAGCGACGTGTGGAGGCCTTCAGGAAGTTCTGGGACGGGAAGCACGGGGAGATAGCCATCCAGACCAACGTGGAGGATCAGAGGTTGGGGGTGGACTTGTACTCTCTCTCCAAGCTGGAGGTGGACATCATCGAGAGGAAGTGGGGCCAAGGGGCTAAGGCCATCGGCGGCGAGGTCAGGATACCGGAGTTGGAAAGGGCAATTATGCTGAAGAGGAGGGGGTACTTGGTCGTCCCGGACCCTGAGGACAAGAATGTCCAGAAGGCCTTCAGAGAAGGTGTGTTCAAGACCTTCGAGAGGCACAGCCGCGTAGGCATGCCCGCGGAGAAAGATTTTCTCGAAGACATCGACTGGCTCAGGAGCCAAGGAGCCAAGCGCGTAACCCTGAAGACCGGAGCCTACAAACCCTCAGCCGTAGCCTTCACCATGAAGGTGGCTTCCGAGGCCAAGATCGACGCAGTGACCTTCGACGGAGCCGGGGGCGGCACCGGCATGAGCCCGGTTCCCATGATGGACGAGATGAGCACCCCTACAGTCTACCTGGAGGCTCAAGTCTTGAGGTGCGCGGAGATTCTGCGGAAGAAGGGGAGACATGTCCCAGACATAGTCATGGCCGGCGGCTTCATAGAGGAGTCCCAAATGTTCAAGGCTATTGCCATGAGCAACTTTGAAAAGGGTCCTTACGTGAAGGCCATCCTAATGGCGAGGGCTCCCCTCACAGCGGTCATGAAGTCCTCCTACTTCGTAGAGCTGGCAAAAAAGGGCAAACTGCCCAAGTCCTTCGCGGAGCAGTACGGCACCACACCGGAGAAGTTCTTCGTGGCCACGCCGGAGCTGAAAAAGACGTATGGGGAAAGGTTCAAGGACATACCTTGGGAGGCCGTGGGACTCTACAGTTACTTGAATGGAAGGGTCAAGGTGGGACTGCAGCAACTCATGGCCGGAGCTAGAAAGTGGAAACTGAACCTGCTGGACCGAGGGGACCTAGTCTCTCTGACTGAGAGGGCCGCCAAGGTCACGGGAATCCCCCTAGTGGAAGATTCGGAGAAAGGAGCCATCGAGAGAATACTCGACTCCTAACCCTCTTTTTCCGGGCTTAAGGTACGAATCCAGTATACAAGCGTGAGTGGTAAGTCTCAAATCAAGTCTCCATTATCGTTGAAGCCCACATCACATTTAAGGTCAAAGATAACACTAATCTATAGAGACTGCAATTTCTATGTAACAGTGCGGAGGCGTGGAATTGGGATACGAGATGTGGGCAGAGAAGTACCGCCCCCGGTCCCTAAGTGAGATGGTGAACCAGAAGGAGATCGTGGAGCGGCTGAAGAGCTTCGTAGAGGCTAGGAACGTTCCTCACTGCATCTTTGCGGGCCCTCCGGGAACGGGGAAGACCACGGCCGCCCTCTGCTTGGCCCATGACCTGTACGGTAAGGGTTACAGGGAGCATCTTATGGAGTTGAATGCCAGCGACGAGAGGGGGATCAACGTGGTTCGGGAGACCGTGAAGACCTTCGCCCGCACCAAGGCCATAGGCGAAATTCCCTTCAAGATCCTCATCCTCGACGAGGCCGACAACATGACCGACGACGCCCAGCAGGCCCTCAGGCGAACCATGGAACGCTTCACAGAGACCGCCCGCTTCATCCTCATCGCCAACTACTCAGGCAAGATCATCGAGCCCATCCAGTCCAGATGCGCCCCCTTCCGGTTCACCTACCTCTCCCGAGAGGACACCATAGGCCGGCTGGAGCACATCGCCGACATGGAGAAGGTTAAACTGCTCGATGACGGGGTTGAGGCCGTCCTAGAGGTCAGCGGAGGGGATCTGCGGAGGGTGGCCAACACGTTGCAGGTGGCGGCTTCCATCGGGAAACCCGTCGACGCAGAGACTGTTTACTCGGTGGTGGGGAGGGCTAACCCTGCGGACATTCGGGGGATGATTGAGTCGGCCGTGGAAGGTGACTTCTTGGGCGCTAGGGAGAGGCTGAGGGAGATGATCCTGAAGTACGGCGTGGCGGGGAGCGACATCATCCGGCAGGTCCACTTAGAAATTTTCCGCTTGAATATTCCGGAGAGGTGGAAGATCAGGCTGGCGGAGGCCATTGGAGAGACGGACTTCAGGCTGATTCAAGGGGCGAACGATGAGGTTCAGCTGAGCGCCCTTCTAGCCAAGCTCACCGAGGCAGGCTACGAGATGAAGAAAAGTGGCTGACCTGCACACCCCTTGGACAGTGAAGCACAAGCCTCAGAGGCTGGCAGAGGTCGTCGGAAACCAAGGACCCATCAAGAAACTCAAGACATGGATCGAATCTTGGGACCGAGGCGTCCCGAAGAAAAGGGCTGCCTTCCTCTACGGGCCACCGGGCATCGGGAAGACCCTAGCTGTGGAGGCCCTTGCCAGGGATATGAACTTAGAGCTTGTGGAGAGGAACGCCAGCGACTACCGAACCGCCGACGCCGTGCAGAGTTTCGCGGGTAGGGCTTCCCAGTACACTACCCTCTTTGGAAGGAAGCGCCTCATCCTCCTAGACGAGATGGACGGTATAACGGGAACCGCGGACAAGGGAGGCATCCGAGCTGTAATTGAGATCCTCAAGGCCGCCCGGAGTCCCATCGTACTCGTAGCCAATAATGCCTACGACCCCCGGTTCTCCACCCTCCGAAGTTACTGTCTCCTCATAGAGTTTGAGAAGCTGTCCCTCTACGAGGTGGCGAGGCACCTAGAGAAGATTTGTGGCCGCGAGGGGATCACGGCTGAGGCGGCCGCCCTAAAGTTCATCGCCAAGAAAAATGGTGGGGATGTCCGGTCCGCGGTGAACGACCTGCAGGCCCTAGCCCAGGGCAAGAAGAGGTTAACCTATCAGGACGTGGCTTGGCTCGCTGCCAAGGACCGGAAAGAAGTCATCTTCGACGTGTTGAAGACGGTCTTCTACTCGAAAAACTGCTTGGACGCCAAGAAGGCCGTGGACGCAGCCCAAGTGGACCCTGATATGCTCTTCGAGTGGATCTACGAGAACGCCCCCCATCACCTGAGGGACCCCCACGACCTAGCTGAGGCAATGGAAGCCCTAGCCACGGCTGACCTCTACCGGGGAAGGATCCGAACAACCCAAGACTGGAAGCTCCTCCGATACGTCTACGACTTCATGACCGCCGGCGTCACAGTCTCCAGAAGGAGAACCCCACCCCAATGGGTCCCCTTCCGGTTCCCCGGGAGAATACGGAAGTTGTCCACAACCAAGCGGGAGCGGGATATGCGGTCCTCCATAGGCATGAAAATCAAGAAGAGGTGCCACGTCTCCTCGTCCAGGGCAGCCAGGGAAATCCTCCCCTACCTGAAGGTGATCTTCGAGGACAACGCCGAGATGGCGGCGGGCCTAGCCAAGTGGTTCGACTTGGACGAGGCCATGGTAGAGTACCTCACCGGGAAGGAGTAACCGTCCCAAGGGATCACGGATGTAGCGCGCACCGGGGAGTAGATATGGGTTTCGGGCGGCCGAGAGACGATGCTTGCTTGACATCGCGGAGGACGGTGTGGTTGCCGGATTACCTACAAAGCCCTTTGCGTTCTTCGGCCTCGGTGGACACCGGGCGAAAAGGACCCTGAGGTGAGCCGTGTGGCGGGGGACCTCCTCTCGGATGTGATGGTGGCGTTGCCCGGGCTGCTGAGGGGGACCATAGCCCTCTTCGTCATCCTGGACCCTCTGGGGAACGTCCCCATCTTCCTCAGTCTGACGGAGAAGATGAGTGGGGAGGAGCGACCCTAGTGGGCCTCGCCCTGCTCCTATGCTTCGCCGTGGCGGGACTGAAGATCTTCAGCTTCTTCGGGATCACCGTCCACAGCTTCATGATCGCCGGCGGGATCCTCCTCCTCGTCATCGCCGTCAGGCTCCTCGTCTCCGGCGGCTGGGGCGAGGCCGTCGCCTCCCCGGAGAGCGTCGGGGCCGTCCCCATTGGGGTCCCCCTCCTAGTGGGGCCCGGGGCCATCACCACCACCATCCTGACCTTCCAAGCCTTCGGCCTCCTCGTCACCCTGGCCTCGGTCCTCGTCAACTTCGCCGTCGTCTGGCTTGTCCTCCGCTTCATCGACCCCATCCACCGGTTCTTGGGCAAGGCTGGCTCCACCGTAATAGCTAGGATTCTGGCCATGTTCATCGCGGCCATCGCCGTGGGCTACATCCTCGAGGGAATAAGGCATTACCTCATCTAGGGGGCCGACAGGAAACTTACCTGATTTCACTCCTCGAAAATTACGTATAGCAACTTGTGCGCGCAACAAACATAAACGATCATAAGATTACAGCATAAACAAACCTTAGAAACAGACTGCCAAACGACCATTACCGTTTATGACGCCGCCCGCAATTTCAATATCCATAGTTCCAACTAGAACAAAAGGTCGCGGTGATATACTGTTTTGTAAAGTTCCTTCAAAGGTAGCTTGTTTAGCCTTTTGAAGCGTTTGTCTTTTGGGTTTTTGGCGTAGACTACGAAATGTGGTCGTTCTTTCATTCCATACTTAAGCGCATCTTTTTCGATGTTCTGCATTTCCCCCAAGATTCTCCAATAATATTAATCAGATATCGCTTCAAATGGAACAAAACAAAGAAACAATCGCTTAATCGTCCACCGCCCCATAGTAGGGCTCACGCCTCTTAATGGCCTCAATGAAGAGGCGAGTCAAGGCTTCGTCGTCGGCGCCTTTTCGGAGAGGAGTGAGGATGTCCACCAAGTTGTCGTTCCTCATGAGGCACGGCTTCAGCCTCCCGTCGCTGGTGACCCGGAGGCGGGTGCACCGGGAGCAGAAATCCGTGTTCTCGATTGGCTGGATCACCTCTACCTTCCCTTCGGGCAGAGTATAGACCCTCCGGTTCTGCATGTCCCGGCGGGTCCTGACCTCGAGGGCCCGATCCTTGAAACTCGCCTCCAGCCTGTCCAGGGGGTAGTGGTGACAGGAGTAGTAGGACGGGTCGAGGTTCACGGGCTCCAGTTCGATGATCTGGAGGATGGCGCTGCTCTCCTCAGCGAACCGGATCATCCTGGGGACCTCCGCCTCGTTGAAGCCCCGGAGGACCACCATGTTCACCTTGACGGGATAGAGGCCTGCCTCCACCGCCGCCCTTATCCCACCCACCACGTCTTCCAAGCTCCCCTCAGTCAGTTTCCGAAAGGCGCCAGGGCGCAGCGTCGGGAGGCTCACGTTCACCCGGTCTAGGCCAGCCTTGTGGAGGGCCTCGGCTTGGGAGAGCAGAAGGGTCCCGTTTGTGCTCATAGAGAGGTCGCGGATGCCCGGGAGGCCGGCTATACCCTCCACTACTTGGAGGATGTCCTTGCGGAGGAGGGGTTCGCCCCCGGTCAGTTTCACGCCTGATATGCCGAGGGCCGTGGCGATTCCGGTGAGCCTCACGATTTCTCCTGGTTCCATCTCGGTGGGAGAATGGGCTTCGCCTTCCCTGTGGCAGTAGGGACACTGGAGGTTGCACCTCTGGGTGACGGAGATTCGGAGGTTCAAGGTCGGCCTCCCGTAGCTGTCGCAGATCATCGTAATCTCTCTATCCTTCGCGGGCGTGCTTCACGATGTGGGGAGCCTCGGGCAGTATAAGCTTTTCCAGGGCCAGGGAGACGGCTTGAGGGGAGCCGGGCACGCAGAAGACGGCCTTTCCCTTCGCCACTCCAGCGACAGCGCGGGTGAGGATGGCGGCGGAGCCTATCTTTTCGTGGCTGAGCCGTCTGAGGGCTTCGCCGAAGCCCTGGAGTTCCTTCTCGAGGAGGGGTTGGACCGCCTCGATGGTCACGTCCTTGGGGCTGATTCCCGTCCCCCCGCAGGTGACGATGGCGTCCACTCCCTTTGAAATCAACGCCCTTCTCATCCACTGATCGATGAGGGACCGATTGTCCGGAACCAACTCTCTGAGGACTACAGAGTGTCCGTGCCGCCGAATGGCTTGGGCTATGAGGTCGCCGGAGGGATCGTCAACCTGCCCTGAGGATTGTAATCTCTCGTAGCGGGAGGAGCTGCAGACGAGGATGGCGAAGTTGAGGCTCTTGGGCGCCTCGGCCTTGTGTTTGGTCGCGGTTTCGCTCATCGACTCGGTCCCTTTATCTTGCGGGTTACGCGTATGTTCTGGACGGCGGTGTGCGGGTACTGGCCCTGGGCGTCCTTCTCGTACTGTTTGGTCATGTCCCACACGGTCAGCAGGGCGACGGCGGCGGCTACTAGAGCCTCCATCTCTACTCCGGTCTGCGCCCTCGTTTTGACGGTTGCCTTCACCGCCACGGTGGACTTGTCGAGGATTTCCGTGTGGAGTTCCATGTCGGTCAAGGGGATGGGGTGACAGAGGGGAATGAGGGAGCTGGTTCTCTTCGCCGCCAACACACCTGCGATCTTCGCCGCTTGAAGGGGGTCGCCCTTCTCCACCTTCCCCTCCTCGATCAGCCTCACGGTTTCCGGTCTAAGCCGGATCAGCCCCTCCGCCGTCGCTTCCCGATAGACCTTCGGCTTCGCCGTCACGTCCACCGTAGACATGGGGTTCTCCTACCGCCTAAAACTTGGGGAGAGGCTACGTTCCTCCAGTTTCAGCCTCAGACCCTTCCTCTGACTCCTCGGCAGGGGCTTCCTCAGGCTCCGAGTGGAATTTGCGGCTCTCCTCCTGAACGACGCTTAGGCGTTCTTTCACCTCGTCCAGCGCCTTTTCGAGGTTTTTCATGGCGGCTTCGAGAGTTTCCATGTGTCGGGTTAACTTGGTTAATCTCGTGCGGAAGGTTGCGGGCGCTCGGACGGCGGCTAGGTACTCCTTTGCATCGTACACTTCCCTCAGCTTGAGGATGGCCTCGATGGCTTGGGAGGGGCTGTCCCGAATTTCCTTCGCCAAGACGAGGAGGTCTGACCCCCCCGCCACCGCTTTTCTCAGCTGTTCGAGGGCGAGCCTCGAGTTGGCGGCGACTTGGGCTGTTTCCTGAAACAGGATTTCCTTGAAGGCGTTTAGGGGCTGACTGAAGGCCTCGAGGCGCTGCTCGATGACGGGGGTCTTCTCCGGTTTCAGAGTAAGCATGGTTTCCCTGAAGGCCTCGGACAGGTTCTTTAACGTGGTCACGTGACCCTCAGCCTTGCTCCACAGCTCCTTGGGCGGGAGGCGCTCAAAAACGGCGCGGCCGGCGATGTCCGTCGCAACGCTCTGCAACACCCTTTCAAACTCGTCTATCTGCTGGCTGTAATCTTCCCGAATCATTCTACTCATCAACCCTACCTACTCATGTGCCTAATACAGATTTATTTGTTTGTATTCTAAAACCGAAAGTCGTTAACAATTTTACTCTCGACGGTCGTGGAATGGGCTGAATCACACAGTTTTCCCGGGGGGATCAAACAGTTGCTGCATAGTTCGGACCTGCGATACGGCTCTTATCAAACATCAGACGGTGAAGTCTTCAATTTACCGAGGGGCGACGGGTTTTCGCTAAACTTCATGTTACATGAGATAAAGCACACAAGCAAATCCTTTAAAAGGCGTATCATCCTTTTTAGGTAAAGCCGCGCAAAAGCGTGAGATAAGGAGAACAGCCCCGCCAATGGCAAAGTTCAAGATAACCATCTCCGACCCGGAGACAGGCCAGTCCAAGTCCGTGGAAACAGAGGGGAGCCGCGCCGCCCCCCTGCTCGGGAGGAGACTGGGAGAAGTGATCGACGGGTCCGTGGTGGAGGTGCCCGGGTGTAAGCTGCGGATAACCGGGGGGTCCGATAAGGACGGTTTTCCCATGAGGCCTAACGTTCACGGAGGGGTTCGGGTCAACGTGATCGTGAGCGAAGGGGCGGGTTTCAGATCCTCACGGAGAGGCGAGAGGAAGAGGAAGACCCTCCGCGGGAACGTTGTCACCGAAGACATTGTTCAGATAAACATGAAAATCGTGGAGAAGCCCGAGAAGCCGGAGGGGGAAAGAGGCAAAAAGGGAAAGGCAAAAGGCAAACCAAGCAAGAAACCGCCCGAAAAATCTGAACAAAAAACACCGCGAAAATCAGCTAAAGGTCAAAAGGCTGATTCCACTTAGCCCTCTTTTGAAGTAAACCCTTAACTGAAAGGCCTTCCAGCCTCCAATTTCTCACCGCGCAACCTTTTTATTACGGCCAAACCCCATACCATCGGACAAGGAGGATCACAATGGAGAAAGGCCTTCCGTCCCAGCCCGAATGCAACATCGGAACGGTCGGTCATGTGGATCATGGAAAGACCACGCTGGTGGAGGCCATCACGGGGGTCTGGGCGTCCCGACACAGCGAGGAGTTAAGGAGGGGCATCACCATCAGACTAGGCTACGCGGACGCCTCCTTCTACAGATGCCCCAAATGTGAAGCTCCACAGGGCTACTCCACGGAAAAAACCTGCCCCCACTGCGGCTCCCCCACCGAGTTTCTCCGGGCGGTCAGCTTCGTGGACGCCCCGGGTCACGAGGCCCTCATGGCCACGACGCTATCCGGAGCGGCGGTTATGGACGGAGCCATCTTGGTGATCGCAGCCGACGAGCCGTGTCCGCAGCCGCAGACGCGGGAGCATCTGGCTGCCCTTGAGATCGTGGGCATAAGGAACATTGTGATCGTCCAGAATAAGGTTGATGTGGTGGATGAGAAGAGGGCCTTGGGAAGCTATCGGGAGATAGTCGAGTTTGTGAAGGGGACGGTGGCTGAAGGGGCGCCCATCATCCCCGTTTCTGCCCAGCACTCCGCCAACATCGACCTTCTCATACAGGCTTTGGAGGAACACATCCCCACTCCTGCCCGGGACCCCGCCAAACCCCCCAGAATGTACGTGGTACGCTCCTTTGACGTGAACAAGCCCGGGACCCCGGCTGAAAAGCTGACGGGCGGCGTGGTCGGTGGCACTCTCCTCCAAGGGCAACTGGAGACGGGAGATAAGATAGAGCTCCGCCCGGGAATCCGCGTCGAGAAGCAGCATAAGGCGGCGTATGAGCCCCTCCTCACAGATATCGTCAGCCTCCACGCGGGCGGAAGGAAGGTGAAGGAGGCCAGGTGCGGAGGCCTGGTAGGTATCGGAACCCTCTTGGACCCCGCCCTAACTAAGGCTGACGGCCTCACGGGGAACATGGTGGGAAAGCCGAGCGGGCTTCCACCAACCCGATCCGAGTTAACCCTGGAGGTCCAACTCTTCGAGCGGGCCGTGGGAACCAAGGAAATGATCAAGATTGAACCGGTCCGCACAGGCGAACGCATCCTCCTCCATGTGGGAACCACCATCACCATGGGCACCGTAACTTCAGCCCAGAAGGACACGGTTACCCTGGAGTTGGGGCGACCGGTGTGCACGGAGGAGGGGTCCAGAGCGGCCCTGAGCAGAAGGATAGCTGCCAGATGGCGCCTCGTCGGCTACGGAGTCATCAAGTAAGAAAGTTTCCCTCCTGACCCTTTAGCCTCAGGATAGGTTTTCTTATAAACTTCACCGGGGTTAGACTACACGGGGGAAACCTTGTCCCTGAAGGTTATCCTAGACTCCAACTTCCTCTTCGTTCCTTCCCAGTTCCATGTGGATATCTTCGAGGAGTTGACTAGGCTCTTAAACCGACGGGTGGACCCTATCCTCCTCTCCCCCACAGAACAGGAACTCCTTAGACTGGCCGAGCAGGGCTCCCCCAAGACCCGCAGACAGGCCTCCTTGGCGCTGGAACTCGCTGAGAGGTGCCGCACGGTACACGTGGACCGGCGAAGCGGCGAGACCCACGACGACGTGATCGTGCGGGTGGCTAAGGAGTGGGGTTGTCCCGTCGCCACCAACGACAGGGTTCTCCGGAAGAGGCTGAGGAGGGAAAACGTGCCCGTGGTCTTTCTGAGGCAGAGGTCCCACCTTCAGGTGGAAGGCTTCACCGGTTAGGTCCTCCGGGAGAAGGCTCGTCCACTCTTCTGCACACGGCCACATATCCTTTCAGTTGACCCCCTGCCTCCAAGATGGAAGCCTTTAGCCCCGCCTCTTTCAGCAGCCTCACGAAGGCGCCCAAGGAGAACTCCTTCTTTAAACCGGTGACTACGGCGACGGAGTCCCGCTTACCCACCCTTTTCATCTCGTGAAGAGTAGATGCGGGGTTGGGCATGTTCTGCAGAAGGGTCACAGCGAAGACCCCGTCGAAAACCCCGTGAGCGAAGGGCGTGAAGTCGGCGTCGCCTCGGACGAGGTGCACCCTGGGGAACCGTTTCACCCGTTTCTTCGCCTCCCTGAGGATTCCCCGTGAAATGTCCAGGCCTACGAGGAGTCCGACCGACCCGCCTAGATGCTCAAAGAGCAGCCCGGTTCCGCAGCCCAAATCCAACACGACGCTGTCCTCTCCGTGGCTTAAGTGGCGCAGGGCCGCCTCCATCTCCGCCCTCTGGTCCCCGGCGTACTGGCCGTCGTAGGCGGCAGCCGAGCGGTCGTACTGGTGCATGATCCCTCGTTTCTTTTCCCAATCCCCCATGGCCCTTCAGAAATTTATTTAGGCCCATCCTCTTTCTAAGGTTGTTGGCGAGTTGAGGTGTCGAAGCGCAAGCCCCTAGTCACGCTAGAAGATCCAACCGTGGAAGAGGCGGCGAAGATCGTCGGAGAAGCCCTCTCCGGCCGGAAGGCCCTCATCATCATCGGAAACTGCTGGGTCGAATACCGGGGCAGGGCGAGTTCCAAGCTGGAATCGGGCGAGCGGATAGTCATGATCAAGGAGGACGGCTCCGCGCTGGTTCACCGCCCCACGGGTTACGAGCCGGTCAACTGGCAGCCTCCGGGGTGCCTTTTCCAAACCCGTGCAGCCGGAAACGTTCTGAGGATACGAGCCATCCGAAGGAGACCCTCCGAGTCGGTCAGAATCTCTTTCGACCGCGTCTACTCCCTCTCAACGCTGAGCCTGATAGATCGGGGCGAGTTCAGCCTTTACGCGAGCGAGGAGGACATGCAGAGGGCGGTCATCATGGAGCCTCGGATCGTGGAGGAGGGCCTCAAGCCCATCACCTACGAGAAGAGGGTGGAACCCGGCTTCGTGGACGTTTACGGGACCGACAGGGACGGAAACCTCGTGGTCATCGAGATCAAACGGAAGACCGCGGGGCGAGACGCCGCCCTACAGCTGGCGAAATACGTGGAATCTGTCAGAGCCACAGTGAACCGGGAGGTCCGGGGAATCCTAGTGGCACCCCGCACAGCCAAGGGAGTCCAGAAGCTCCTGAGAACCCTTGGCCTCGATTTCAAGCCCTTGGACCCGAGGAGGTGCGCGGAGATACTGGGCGGGCGAGGGACGAGGAGGATCTCGGAGTTTTTAAACGCGGAGTCTCAACCCTGAATTAGCAGTAGAACCCCCCCTCTGGTGGACGGGAGGCTTGTCGACGGCTTCCTTCTACGTTTGCCGCAGAAGCCCAATGGAGTGCCGAGAGTGTGGGTTCTGCACCGAGCACTTCCGTTGCCCCGGGGTTGGGAAGCCCGCCATCGACCGCTATGAGACCGCCTGCGTGGACTGCGAAGTGTGCCACCTAGCCTGTCCCCACATGGCGGTGAAACGGGTGAGGGACACCCTTCCGAGAAAGGAAGTTACAATCGACGTGGACGGCAACCCCTTCACTGTGCCGGAGCGAGTCACCCTCAAGCGAGCCCTAGAGTCCCTCGGCCTAGAGTTCGGAAAGTTCCCCGACGAGGCCAAGGTCTTCGCTCCCTGCGAAACCGGCGGTTGCTACGCCTGCGCCCTCCTCGTGGACGGGGAGCCTAAGCCTGCCTGCGTGACCCCGGTTCGGGGGATGGCCGTCAACCTGACCCTGCCCGAGGATTACGTGCCCCTTCGGAGGGTTTCGGGTTTTCAACCCCACGCGGTTGGTGGAGTGGGAACTCCTTGGTGGGTTAAGAAAAGCGGTAACCGTTACATTGAGGCGGCCTGCTTCGCCCACGGGTGCAATCTACGATGCCCTCAATGCCAAAACTACACGGTCACCTACGACAACGTAACAACGCCCTCCACCCCGTCAGAGGCAGCCGCCATCCTCACCGCCCACCGGAAGAGATACAGCGTGGACAGGATGGCCATCTCTGGGGGTGAGCCCACCCTGAATCGGCCTTGGCTGATCCGTTTCTTTCAGGAGCTTCACCGCCTGAACCCTGACCCGAGCGCTCGACTTCACTTGGACACCAACGCCACGGTGTTGACGCCGGAATACGTGGACCTCCTCGTGGAGGCCGGGGTTACCGACGTGGGACCGGACCTGAAGGGGCTGAGAACCGAGACCTTCATGAGGATCACCGGAATCCTCGATTCAAAGATCGCGGAGCGATACATAAGAAACGCCTGGGCGGTCACCAAGTACACGCTGGACAACTACTATCCTGAACCCTTCTTCCTCGGGGTAGGAATCCCCTACAACAGACGCCTGATAACCCTAGAGGAGATTCGAGAGATGGGGGACCGAATAGCCGCCATGAACCCGGAGGTGCAGGTGTGCCTCCTCGACTACTTCCCCGCATTCCGCCGGCGCGACATGGAGCGGCCTTCCGTCCCTGAGATGCGCAAGGCCCGAGAGACGCTGCTGGAAGCGGGGCTGAAGACGGTGTTAGCCCAAACCTCCATGGGACATATCGGACCGTAAGAATCCGAATTTTATATTTTGATCTTCTTTTCTTCCTTTATATCCCTCAAAACGATAGCGGTTTCTGTGCTGGTGATGCCCTCGATCAAACCGATCTTGTCGATGATCTTGGCCAAGTCTCCCCGATCTCCCGTCCTCACCTTGGCGATAGCATAGTAATTTCCGGTGACATCGTAGATCTCGTAGACATCGTCGATCTTGCTTAAGGTTTCGAGCACGGAGGGGTACCTTTGCGGATCGGCTCTGAGCAGGATAAACGCGGTTAAACCCTTACCGACCTTCTCGGGTGAAATCACCGCTGTAAACCCCTGTATGACGCCATTTTCCCGGAGTTTTTTGACCCGTACGAAGACGGTGGATTCGCTCACTCCTAACTCCTCGGCGATTTTTCTGAAGGCTACCCGAGCGTCGTCCTGAAGCCTCTCCAAAATCTTTCTATCGGTTTCATCCACCTCATGCGACAACGGCATCCCTCAAGCAAACACATGTTTGATTTCTTATCTAAATAAGCCTTTGGGAAAAGAAAACTTGGCTTATGACCTTTCTTGATAATAAAACTTGAATGAAAACCGTAAAGCTTATAAGGAAACATTATTTTAAGTGGTTGCCACTCAAAGCGGTGTAAAAGATTGGGGAAGGTTGTACTCGGATACTCGGGCGGTCTCGACACCTCCGTGTCCATAAAGCTACTTCAAGAGAGGTACGAGAGGGAGGTGATCACGGTCACCGTGGATGTGGGGCAAAACAGGGATTTGGATGCGATAGTGGAGAAGGCGGAGAGACTGGGCGTCCTAAAGCACTACTCGATAGACGCAAAGGAGGAGTTTGTGAAGGAGTACGTGTTCCCAGCCATCAAGGCAAACGCCCTCTACGAGGGAAAGTACCCGGTGAGCACCGCCCTCTCCAGACCCCTAATTGCATCGAAACTGGTGGAAATCGCTAGGAAGGAAGGGGCCACCGCCACGGCCCACGGCTGCACGGGAAAGGGGAACGACCAAGTTCGATTCGACATAACCATCAGATCCTTGGCGCCAGACCTCAAGATCATAGCGCCCGTGCGCGAAGGAAACTTAACCAGGGACAAAGAGGTTGAGTACGCCAGAAAGCATGGGATACCGGTGAACCTTCGCGAAGAAGGCCAGTACACCATCGATCAGAACCTGTGGGGTCGATCCATCGGGTGTGGGGTCCTAGATAATCCGGATCAAGAACCCCCAGAGGAGGTTTTCAAATGGACAGCCCCCATCGAGAAAACCCCCCGTGAACCCGAATACTTGACAATCGAGTTCGTTGACGGCGTCCCCATAAAATTAGACGGGGAGAAGATGGATTCGGTCCACCTCCTGGAGAAGCTGAATAAAACGGCTGGAAGACACGGGATCGGACGCATAGACCACATGGAAGACCGGCTGACCGGAATCAAGTCCAGGGAGGTCTACGAATGCCCGGCGGCCACGGTCCTCCTAGAGGCACACAGAGACCTCGAGAAGACGGTGCTCACGAGGCATGAACTCCTGTTTAAGCAGCAGATTGATGCGCAGTGGGCTTTCCTCGCGTACGCCGGCCTGTGGATGGACCCCCTGCGGGAAGACCTCGATGGGTTCATTGACAAGACGCAGGAGCGGGTCTGTGGAGAGGTAAAACTGAAGCTTCACAAGGGCGGGGTGAGGGTGGTCGGCCGTTCATCCCCCGTTTCCCTGTACGATCTGAAGCTCGCAACCTACGACGCGGGAACCACCTTCGATCAGACCCTCGCCAAGGGGTTCATAGAACTCTGGGGCCTCCCAACCGTGCTGGCTCGGTCCCTTGCAAAGAAAAGGGCGGGGTCTCGGTCACATGGGTCCGTTGAGAAGGCGAAGGAGGGCGAAGGGGTTGAAGGCTAAGTGTACAGAGTGTGATGGAGATTTAACGATACCTGACGACGTGATCAACGGCGAGATCGTGAGCTGTCCAGACTGCGGGATGGACTTTGAAGTTAGCATAGAGGACAGCGGCGAGATTGAGCTCAAGCCCGCGGAAGTTGAGGGAGAAGACTGGGGAGAATAGACCACATGGCCCCCATAGGGTTGATCTACGACCGAATCCGATGGGAAGAGAAGGCCCTAATCAGCGCCTCGAAGAAAGCGGGCGTACCCCTGACGCCCATCGACGCCAAAAAAGTCTACGTGGACGCCTTTGAAGAAGCCGAGACATTAGAGAAGACCTTCGGAAGCACAGTCATCCAGCGGTGCATCAGCTACTTTCGGGGACTACACATGACCGCCCTCCTCGAAAACGCGGGAATCTGCGTCATCAACTCCTTCAAGACTTCCCTAACCTGCGGAAACAAGTTATTCACTACCTTGGCCTTGGCCGAGGCGGGCATCTCAAGCCCCAAGACTATGGTGGCCTTCACTCCTGAAACTGCGTTAAAGGCCATGGATACATTGGGTTATCCGGCGGTACTGAAGCCCGTTGTGGGGAGTTGGGGGAGGCTTGTGACCCTCGTCAAAGATCGAGAATCAGCTCAGGGTTTGATTGAAGCTAGGGAGGAGATAAGAAACGCCCTCCTCCACATATACTACGTACAGGAGATGGTCAAGAGGCCCCCCCGAGACATCCGAGTGATCGTCATCGGAGACGAGGCTGTCGCAGCATCCTACCGTTACCCTCCCCCAGGAGAATGGAGAACCAACATCGCCCGGGGAGGAGCCAGCAAGCCCTGCCCCTTAACTCGTGAGTTGAAACGACTAGCGCTGAAGTCGGCGGAGGCGGTGGGCGGAGGCGTCGTGGCCATGGACTGCATGGAGGGGCCTGAGGGTTTTCTGGTGCACGAGGTGAACAGCACCATCGAGTTTCGGGGCATCTCCTCTACCACCGACGTGGACATAGCCGAAAAAATCTTGGAGTACGCGGTCAGGACGGCGAAAAATTGAAGGTAGGTATAGTCGGAGCCTCTGGATACGTAGGCGGGGAACTGTTACGCCTTTTGCTGCTGCATCCTAAGGTGGAGGTTGCCCTTGTCACCTCCCATAGATACAGGGGTGAATACGTCCATCGGGTGCACCCTAACCTGAGGGGCTTGACAGAGTTGAAGTTCGTGACCCCTCCCCCTCCGTCAAAAGTCGCCGACTCCTGCGACTTCCTCTTTATGGCGATGCCCCACGGCACCTCCTCAAAGATGTTAACCCAGTTCCTCGAAGCCGGGTTGAATATAATCGACACCAGCGCCGACTTCAGGCTGAAGAACCCGGCAGATTACCCAAAATGGTATAAATGGGAGCACCCAAGCCCGGAGCTGCTCCAGAAGGCGGTTTACGGGGTCCCGGAACTCCACCGGGAAGAGATCAAGAAGGCCGATCTGGTGGCCTGCCCAGGCTGCATGGCCGTAGTCACCATTCTGGCCTTAGCCCCCCTGATTAAAGAGGACAGAATCGAGAGGGACAAGATCGTCGTAGACGCGAAGATCGGCTCCTCCGGCTCCGGGGCGAAACCGTCCCTGTCCTCCCATCATGCCGAGCGGTACGGCGTCGTCAGGCCCTACAAACCCGTTGGGCACCGCCACACCCCGGAGATAGAGCAGGAGCTGGGCGCCTTGGCCGGCGGGAACGTCAAAGTCTCTATGTCCGCCCACGCGGTGAACATGGTCCGGGGCATCTTGTCGACCTGCCACACCTTCCTAAAATCGCCCCTCAAAATACCTGATGTCTGGCGTTGCTTCAGGGGCTTCTATCAGGGAGAACCCTTCATAAGGTTCGTAAGGGACACGAAGGGCGTGTTCCGGTTTCCCGACCCAAAGATTGTGGCGGGGTCAAACTACTGCGACATAGGCTTCGAGGTTGACGGCCACACAGACAGGCTTGTGGTCATGTCCGCCATCGACAACCTCGTGAAAGGAGCCGCAGGGTCCGCCGTCCAATGCATGAACCTTATGCTCGGCTTAGAGGAGAGAATGGGTTTGGAGCAGCCAGGTCTCCATCCGGTGTAGGTTATGATTGTCCTGAAGATCGGTGGCGACATCCTCGAAGAGGGTTTGAATCCTACTCTGGTGGCGGATATCAAGGAGCTTGCCAAGGTGGAGCAGCTGGTTATTGTGCACGGTGGCGGAGACGAGGTGACGGAGACCGCTGAGAAATTGGGGAAACCCCAAAAGTTCATCGTCTCCCCCAGCGGCATCAGGAGCCGATACACAGACAAGGAGACCGTCATGATATACTCCATGGTCATGGCGGGAAAGATCAACAAGGAGACGGTGGCCTTCCTCTTGAGTAAAGGGGTTCCAGCCTTCGGCCTCTCGGGAGTCGATGGTACCCTGTTGAGGGCGGAACGGAAGAAACGTCTCATCGTAGCCGATGAACGGGGAAGGAAAAGAATCATCGATGGCGGCTTCACCGGGAAAATCGACCAAGTGAACACCGATGCAGTTCAGCTCCTAGTGAAGAAAGGATACGTTCCAGTGGTGGCCCCCATAGCCCTAGGGAAGGAGTTCGAACTCCTCAACGTGGACAGTGACAGGGCTGCCGCCAACATAGCCGGAGCATTGGGCGCAGAGAAGATCGTCTTCCTAACCGATGTCCCGGGAGTCCTCGTAAACAAGAGGCTCACCAGAAAACTGTCGGCAACAGAGGCTGAGGAAATACGCCCCAAAATTGGACCCGGCATGGACAAGAAGGTCTTAGCCTCAACTGAAGCCATTAAGATGGGCGTCAAGGAGGCCATCATAGCCCCGGGCAACGTGAAAAACCCCGTGACCCAAGCCATAAACCATCGCAGCGGCACGGTGATCACCCCCTGAATAAGAGCGGAGCCCTGGCGGTGGAGAACCATTTCCTCGCCGGCGTATACCAAAAGTTTCCCGTGACCATTGTCATGGGGCGGGGGGCGGTCCTCTGGGACGCTGACGGGCGGGAGTATATCGACTGCATGGGCGGGTACGGGGTGAGCCTCGTCGGCCACTGCCACCCCACGGTTGTGGAGGCGATTGAAAAGCAGTGTGGGAGGCTTATCACTTGCCACGGGTCCCTGTACAACGACCGGCGGGCGGAGTTGCTGGAGAAGCTGGTCAAGATATCCCCGCAGGGACTGGACAGGGTGTTCCTCTGCAACAGCGGAGCCGAGTCTGTGGAGTGCGCCTTGAAGGTCGCCGTGAAACATACTGGAAGGAAAGATGTTGTGGCCATGACCGGGGGCTACCACGGGAAGACCTTAGGAGCTCTCTCGGCCACTTGGGATCCCAAGTACAGGCGCCCTTTCGACTCGCTCCTTATCCCCAGTTTCAAGTTCGTCCCCTTCGGCAACCTTGAAAAGGCCGCGCAGGCGATCTCCGAGGAGACGGCGGCCGTCATCGCGGAGCCCATCCAAGGGGAGAGCGGCGTCTACGTGGCTCCGGAGGGCTTCCTCCAGGGCCTGCGGAAACTCTGTGACGAGCATGGAGCGTTGCTGATATTCGACGAGGTGCAGACGGGCTTCGGAAGGACCGGTGAGATGTGGGCCTCCCAACACTGGAACGTGATACCTGACATCCTGTGTGTAGCAAAGGGTATGGCTGGAGGGGTGCCCATGGGGGCGACGATAGCGAGGGGAGAAGTGATGGACTCCCTCGAGACGGGAGAGCACTCGAGCACCTTCGGGGGGAACCCTTTAGCGTGCGCTGCGGCGTGTGCTACCATAGATGCGATAGTCCAGGAGAAGCTGCCAGACCGAGCTAAGAGGTTGGGGGAATACTTCAAGGGCAGACTGTTGGAGATTCAAGACAGGTTAAAGATCGTGAGGGAGGTCCGCGGCATGGGGTTAATGATTGGGCTTGAGTTGCGGTTCGACGTGTTCAACATCCTCATGGGGGCCATAGACATGGGCGTCATACTACTCTACTCCAAGAGGAACATCCTCCGTTTCCTTCCGCCCCTAGTCATTGAGAAGCTCCAGTTGGAGACAGTCGTCAACGTTCTTGAAGCGTTGCTGAGGCTAGAAGAAGGGAAGAGGCTTCAAAGATGAGACTGAAGGAACCGAAGGAACTTTTGAAGCGGATGCTGGAGGTCTACAGCCCCAGTGGGAAAGAGGAGGAGATGGCCAGCTTCCTGAGGGGAGAGCTTACGGAGCTCGGCTTTAAGAACGTCCGGCTAGACGAGGTCGGCAACGTCTTCGGCGAGGTGGGAAGCGGTTCCCCCACGGTCCTCCTGTGCGGCCACATGGACACCGTTCCCGGGCGCCTACCGGTGAAAGTTGAAGAGGGAAGGATCTACGGCAGGGGGGCCGTGGACGCCAAGGCTTCTCTGGCGGCTATGGTCGTGTCCGCGTCTAGGCTGGTCGGTCTGGGAGACAGGGGGCGGGTGTTAGTGGCCGGCGTCGTGGATGAGGAGGGAGAGGGGAAAGGAGTTCGCCATATGCTGCGGGAGAGGTTGGATGTGGATTATGCCGTCTTCGGGGAGCCCAGCGGAGTGAAGAATGTAACCTTGGGGTACAGGGGAAGGCTTTGGGTAAAAATCATCTGCGAAACTGAACCCGGCCACGCCGGTGCCCCCGACCTCTTTGAAAACGCCATCGAGAGGGCCTACGGGCTATGGGTTAGAGTGAAGGAGTGGTCGTTGAGGCGCCGCCCTTCCCGCAGTTTATTTTATTCGACCTCCGTTTCCTTAACCCGTATAAGGGGAGGCGAAGCTACCAACGTGATCCCTGGAAGGTGCATCTTAGATATTGACGTGAGGCTGCCGCCCAGTGTAAACTGCCAAGAGGTCATTGACCAGCTCAGAACTGTCCTTCAGCAGTACGAGGAGGAGAATCCGAAGGTAAACTTGGAGATGAGGGTGGAGGACCGGGTTGAGCCCTTCCTGGCTGATAGAGGGTCTCCGTTGGCCGAGGCTTTGGAAGAGGCGATTGAGGAGACCGTTGGAGGACCGGTTAGGTTCCTGAGGAAGACTGGAACGGGGGACATGAACGTCTTCGCGGCAAAGATGGGGATACCTGTGGTCACGTATGGACCCGGAGACTCCCGGTTAAGCCACACTCCAAATGAGTATATAGAGATCGACGAGTACCAAGCCAGCATTGAAGTATATCGAAAGGCCGTCACAAAAATTCTCGACGTTGAGAAAACAATCCCTTAACCGCTAACTTTTTTCAGAATTCCAGAGATCAGGTTAGTTTTTCCACGAAATTCCCCAGTTTTTCCATAGCCTCTGAGATCACGGTCAGGCTTGTTGCGTAGGAGAAGCGGATGTGACCCTCTCCAAAGCTGCCAAAGACGTTTCCAGCGGTTGCGCAGACACCCTCCTCCTCGAGCAGCTTCTCCACAATGTCTCCGGAGGACATCTTGAAGGCTGAGAAGTCAGGGAAGGCGTAGAAGGCTCCCTTGGGCGTGGCGCACATTACCCCGGAGATCGCCCTTAGTTTTTCCACAATGGTCCTCCTCCGCCTGTCATATTCCCGAACCATCTTCTCTACACATTCTTGGGAGCCCCTCAGGGCTTCCACGCCAGCCTTCTGGACGAAACTCACGGGGCAGGTGGTGGTGGTCTGCTGTATCCTTGCCATGGCCTCGATGGTCTCCTGGTCTGCCGCTGCGTAGCCGAGCCTCCACCCGGTCATGGCGTAGGCTTTGCTGAAGCCGTTCACGGTTATAGTCCTCTCCCCCATTCCGCCCAGGGAGGCCAAGCTCAGGGGTTGGAAGCCGTCGTACACGAGCCTGTCGTAGATCTCGTCTGAGAGGACCAGAAGGTCGTGGTCTTGGGCGAGGTCTGCTATGGCCCTAACCTCCCCTTCGGCTAGGGCGCCCCCGGTGGGGTTGTTGGGGGAGTTAACCAGAATCATTCTTGCGCGGTCCGTCATCCGCTCCTTCAAACCCTCCTCGTCCAAGCCGTACCCCTCCTTAGTTGGAATCTCCACGGGCCTCGCCTCGGCGGCCTGGATGCACGTGTAATGGGTCGGCCAACTTGGAGAGAGGACCAAGACCTCGTCTCCCGGGTTCAAGGTGGCGAGGCACACAGAGTAGATGGCGTGTTTGGCTCCCGGCGTCACAAGGATTTCCCTGGCGGGATCCGCCTCCACTCCTCTCCTCCCCAGATCCTCGGAGATGGCCTCTCGGAGTTCCAGGATCCCCCTGCTGGAGGTATAGTGGGTGAAGCCCTCCTCCATGGCCCGGTAGGCGGCCTCCCTGATGTGCCGTGGTGTGTCGAAGTCGGGCTCCCCAACCTCTAGGTGGAGGACTCTCCTCCCCTCCCTAGCCAGCCGCTGAGCCTTCTCCATCATCCCTATGGTTCCTGACGGAGGTATGCGCCCCATCTTATCCGCTACCTTCATCTTTTCCACCGGTTTTGATCAACCTTGGAATTAGTGGTGGTTTTTATAAAAAAACTGTTCTTTTAAGTTATCGGCTCTCGTCTTTTCCCTCACATATGGGGTGCGGGGTTTTCGCTAGGGTTTGTTGTCCTGTCGTGGCCGTGGATGCGGAAAGCCTGCCTTGGGGCGGTTTCAGGTAGGGCTTAGAAACTGTTTAATGTTTTTGCGATACTTTGCGCTTTGATTTTGAGTTTCCGGCCTTTCAAGGCCTGTTGGACCTCGGGAAGGCTTAGAACATGTCCCATGTCAACCAATCCTTGGATTTCCCGGAGGTAGATCTTTGCAACTCTCTTGCGGCTCTCTTCATTAAAGATTAGGAGGAAGTCTTCTTCGGCTGTGTTTTCAGCTTTTGTTGGGTGCCCCGTCATCTTGATTCTCTCTAGTTTCTCTCTTATTGCTGATTCGACGAACTGTTGGCGGTTGTAGCACAGTTCGGGGTGTTGTTTGATGATTCTGCTCATCTCGTCCGTCATCGGTTTCGGTATACGAATGCCTACTCGCTCCAAGGTTTCTCGTGTCCTTACCATTTTCTGGTCGGGAAGACTTACATATGGATGTTCTTAAACTTTTTCAGGCGAGATGCTGCACAGATGCAATCCATGAAAAACCTAAAATAGAACTACGATCACAAATGTTGCATGGAGGTAGTGAAGTGAAAGATGACGCGGCAGGCCTTGAGGGCGGCGGTACGCCCCGACGGGCCTACGTGGAGATAATCCGGGACATCATTCGGTTCTGCCTAAAGGGAAAGACCCGCACCGAGACCCGGCGCGGATGCAGGATCGACACGGCCAAGATGAAGCACTACGTCGACGAATCCCTCCGGGCAGGCCTCCTGGAGGAGAGGCGGGTGAAGGTGTTGGAGAAAGGGCGGCGCTTGGGTGGAGTTTCCGCTGTGAATCGGAGGAAGCTGTTCACCACGGAGAAGGGCTGGGAGTACTTGAAGGCTTATCAGCATCTGACCGGCCTCCTTTCCCCACGCTTTAATCCGGTCACGGGCGAAGGCAAGCCTAAGGCTTTGAACAACGCTGACGAAACAGATGCTTGAATGGCAATCCGAAGGCGAGGGCGCCCGATTAACTCGGCCCTTACATATGCGCCCGCAAAACTTGTTACTGCGCTAAAGCCAGAACAAACATGTCTATGGTGGTCTCTGCTGTCACAAATTTTAGGGATTTTGATTTTGTGTTTTGAATCTTCTTTTCTCTTTGTTCGCTAGTACGTGGGCTTCCCTGATGGGTTCGGGGATTCTGTGGCCTCTTGCGCAGTGGAGGGTGATCTTCACGGCTCTGTCCAGGGACACCCGGTGGCCGACGCTCACGTATACCGGCTTTCTCCCCGGCTTCGTGAGGACGGAGGCCCCGACGATCTCTCCCCCGTCGACGACCGGAGCCCAAAGCCTCCCCCCTAAGGGCTCAGCCTCGCCGCAGAGGGGACTCTTGGCCACCCCCACGGTCGGCACTTGGGCCACTAAGCCCAGGTGGGAGGCGAAACCGAGGCGACGGGGATGCATCCTCCCCTGGCCGTCCACCAAGAAGACATCTGGCTTCACCGTCAGTTTCCTCAGGACCGAAAGGGCTGGCGGTATCTCGCGGAAGGAGAGGAGGGTAGGCACGTAGGGGAACCGCGTCCTAGTGTGGGCCGTCTGCCCTTCTAGTAGGGACATCGAATCATAATCGAGGACGGCTGCAGCCCCGATGGACACCTCCCCGACATAGGCAACGTCCACCCCTGCCACGCGTTGGATGGTCTCGGGGAGGGTATCCTCTTGGATGACCCGTTTGGCCAGTTGGAGTTGCATCTCCCGCGCCTTTTCCATGGAGAACCTTGGGCTGACCCTAACCGGCAATCTCGGCTCGAACTCCGATGAAGACGGGCCCCGTGACCTCAATCCTCTTATTCCTGCCCGTAATGTACCGCCTAGCCCGCTCATCCACGACGATGTTCACGTCCCCCGGAGCCTTCGCCATCTTCACCCGCACATCCACCGTTCCACGCCCCTCCTCCACCGCCTCCTCAATCTTCGCGGCGGCTAGGGAAGCCACGGCGTCCAAGTAGCTGAGGCCGACCTTAACCCCCTTCTCCCGGGCTTCCCTCACCAAGGGAGAGTGCTCCAAGCCCTTCTCGGGGATGCCCAGCACGTTTCCGTCGTACACGTAGACACTGTTGCGGGCGGCGGGGCCCAAGAGTTTGGTCCCTTTGTCGGTCTCGTACACGTGGACCTTGACCCGTTTCCCTAGAACCGTTCCTTCGTAGGCGAGAAACTCGCAGGGGCTCGGCTCTTCGGCGTGGTCCAAGGCGGCAGACCTGATTCTGTCCTTGACCTTCTTGCCCGCTTCGCTTATGGGCTCCGCCTCCACCATGACCATCTTGGCGATCTCGGCGTCAGAGAGTGTCCACTCGGCGTAGAACTGGGGGTAGGTCACTGACCGCACGTCCGTTGCGCCTTGGAGGAGCATGGTTATCCTCTCGACGCCCAGTCCTGCGTTGAAGACGGGGTGGCGGATGTTGTAGCGGGCCAGGGAGACGGGGGAGTAGAGGCCTATGTCCCCCACTTCGATCCACCGGTCGTTGGACTTCACGAAGACCTCCATCTCCGTCTTGGGGGCGTAGTACTTGCTGGTGGCCTTCTTCACCTCGAACCGTGCCTCCCCGAAGCCCAGGTCCGAGAGCACCCTTCTGGTCAAATCAACCCCATCCTCCAGGGTTACCTCCTCCGCCATGACCACCATGGAGGCCACAAAGGACTCGTAGAGGTGCGTCTCATCCAGCCTCTGCTCCCTCCGAAACTTCGTCCCGACGGAGAAGAGCCGAAGGGGAAGGGACCTCCTGGGCTGCAGGGCCTCCAAGACGGGAAACCAGAGGGCCGTCATGTGGGACCGCAATGTGCGCCTCGAAGGGATGGGCGTCAACCCCGTGAGCTCCGGGAAGAGGCTCAAGATGGCCGTGGCATGCTCTGTCTCCACCCTCAACCGGTTCACCATCTCCTCCACGAAGTCGTCTCCCTCAATCTTTCCCTCCTTGTACTCCCGAAAGAGGCCCCGCAACCCACTAACTTGGTCATCCCTCAAGTCCGGGACGACCCGCCTGATCTCCGAAACCTTCCTTTGGCTTAACCCTATGTCCGGCCTGGGCAGACCGGCCAAGTAAAAGACGCGGTCCAAGATAACCGCCGCCTCGGGGCCGTACTGCCTCCTCACGTCGTCCTCCGAGACGATGGAGGGGTTGACCACTTCCTCAAAACCGTAGGAGAGGAGGGTCTCCCTCAACTTCTGGATGAGCCCCATGACCGGGTGAGGCCTCCCTCTCTGCCTCTTCCACGTTAACTTCCTCCCGGTCTTTTTCAGCAGCTTAGCCGTCTCCAGCCAAGCCTTCTCATAATCCCTCTGAGCCGACTCCTTGACCTTCTCCGGCTCCCACATTTCCCTCACCCAACAGCAAGCCTAAGTTCCGCCAACATAAAGATAAAAGGGAGTTCGGAACCCACTCCGTGGCCTATTCAACCCTTCCCTTTCTCCTTGAGGGTCTCCTCCAGCCCTCTGATGGAACGCTCCAAGGAGCTTCTTCTGGCTTCGATCGTGACATCCCCCCGGGTGGACTCGATGACTCGCCTCGCCACGTCACACTTCCTCCGGAGGCCGGGAACAAGGAAGTAGGCTTCATCCATGGCAGTCAACTCGGCGTAGATCTCCTCCATCACCCGGAGACAGTCCTCCGCTGCTTCGACATCGCCCCTTCGAAGCGAATCCAAAGCCCTGCGCCTGAACTCCCCGATAACATCGGCCAGCCCGAGCACGTAGGGAACAGAGGGAACACCCAGTTTCCTAGGGTTGACAAATCGTCCATCTTCAACTAACCTGAGAAAGGTCCGTGCCTCAGCGTACTCCTCAAAGGCCGCGTCCACCAAGCCCGTGTAGACTAGGTTCGGGTGGTCCTTCGAGACATCTTTAAGCTTGGCGAAGAGCCCATCCGCCTCTTCCAGGGAACTCCGAGCGTCGTCAAACCGTCCCTGATGCACAGAGAGGATCGCCTGTTTAGAAAGCCGAAGAACCTTCCGCATGTCTCCCTGGACCATCCCATGAACTTCATCCCTCTTCTTAAGCTCCTCCTCAATTCCCCGGAGAAACGACCTCAACGACACACTGTCCACGCACCGAAACCGCTCGGAAGATCATGACCCAAGCAGGCTTAATAGCCTTTTGCCATCCTCGTCAGGAACCGGCCCCCTTGTCCATTCAAGCGTGGAGTTTACTTGGTTTACACAATATTTAAGAAGATTACTCACCAAAACCTTCCGGGGAACCGTCATGGCGCAGAAGAGGAAGGCGAAGCTGGGCAAACTGGTCCGCTTAAGCGGGGAGCTACACCAGAAACTTACAGAACTGGGCAGAAAGACGGAAACCTACGACGACATCATACGCCGCGTCCTCCAGGAATACCTTGAGATGCATCGCCTGAGAGAAAACCAGCTGAAACTCTGCGATGAAATCCTTGAGATGCTGCGCCAACAGGAAAAGAGCCCCACAGCCACCCAAGCCGGATACCCATGGCACAGGCTAATCCAAGACATCCGGGAAAAAGTCCTAGAAATGAAGGCCCAGCTGCTCCGTAAAGAAAGTTAGAGATCAAAACACCGTAAAGACCGTCTGGAACAAGGAGCGCCTCAAGCGAGCTTAACAGCCTTTTCAAGGCGGCTCAGCAGGACCACGCCCGAGGGCGGAGACTCATCAATGATGTTGTAGCCCGTAAGCTTCGCCAGTTGCTCCGCGAAGGCCCGTATCTCGGAGTGGGTGGGCATTGCTTTGAAGGGAAGGCGCCGGCGGAAGAAGCCCACGGCCATGGCTGCCTTCGGTTCCAGGTAGGTGGGGTTTGCCTTCTGCGCCAGTTTGGCGTACCCCTCTGCGTTCTTGAGGTTCAGGTCCCTCACGAGGGTGTTCCTCACCACCGTGGGAGCGCGGAAACTCTGGAGCAGCTCTAAGGTCTCGTTCAGTCTCTTCCACCCGTCCGGCAACAGGGGCCTACAGACCCTCCTGTACGTCTCCTCGTCAGGGGCACAGACGCTAACGTAGAGCTGGGAGGGCTCACGGCTCAACCGGGACAGGGTGTCCGGCAGAAGGCCGTTGGTGACCAGAAAAACCGTCTTGAAACCGTGCCTGAAGTACTCCTCAATCAGCTCATCCATGTACGGATACAGGGTAACCTCGCCTTCGAGGCTCACGGCGGCGTGCACGGGCTTCAGGGCGACCTCTAGAAGCTCACTGTCCACGGCAGAATTTCCCTTGAAACCGATCAGCGCCCGCCTCTGGGCTCGAAGAGTTTGTTCCACGATGAGGGCTGGGTCATCCGCCTCTCCTCTCGGAAACCCTGTCTGGTCCCAGGTAATGCCTAGGTCGGTCGGTGTTGCACGCCAGCAGAAGAGGCAGTTTTGTAGGCAGCGCCCGAGGCTCGGGGTCATCTGGAGGCATCTCAGGCTTCGGATGCCGAAGAACCTCTGTTTGTAGCAGAACCTCCTTTCACCGGTGACTAGGCTCTGCCTCGTCCAGTGACAGATTTTAACCGCGCTGTGGTTCCCGGATATCTGGTACCTCTGTCTTCTGAAGGCCGCCATGAGCTCTTTAGGTATCGGCGACACCCAGCCCCCCGAGAGGTTCCATCAGTTCCCCACACCGTCTTCGCAGCGGACTATATCAATGCTTCACAAATTCACGCCTCCTCCGATTTCCCCGTAAAACATTAAAAACAAACTCCACTTTAAACCAGTAAAATGCCTATGGTGTTGCGGTTGGGAGGGTGGTTGTTGAGAGAGGGAGAAGATGAGGGCGCGAAAGGAAGATTCGTTGCGGCGGTGAAGGCCGCGAAAAGGGCGGTTTTCAGGATAGAGACGGCTAGGAAACTCACTCAGCTCGGCTGTTTTCTCCTGTTCAACGCCGCCCTCTTCGGGCTGGGGCCTTGGCCGGTCCTCCTCCCGGTCCTCCAGAGTTTGGGAACTCCACATAAAACCGTTGGCGAAGCCTTCGGGTCGCTGCAGTCAATGCTTTACGAGGCTGTTTTCCCGTGGCTCCCTTTGGCCTCCATTCTTTTGGCGGCGGTTGTTGTGGGCAGGGCTCTCTGCGGATGGGCTTGCCCCTTCGGCTTCGTCCAAGACCTGTTAAGCTACATCAAAAGGAAACATACACGGGTTTCCTCGAGGACTCACATGAGAATGATCAAAGCCAAGCACGTCGTTCTGGCGGCCACCCTGCTCATCAGCGGAACCCTGGCCGTGTCGTCAGCCACAGGAGCGGGCGAGGGCTACAGAGACGCTTTGGGTGTGTTTGCCCAGGCGCCTTTCAACGCGTTGAGCCCCTCCGACACACTTTTCGCTGTCTTACCCAGGGTCATGCTGAACGTCCGATATGCGGTGGTGACGCCGCCTGAAACGGCCCAAGGGGCTTCCGGGGCCCTGTTCGCCGGGATCTTGTCTATGCCAACGCTCTTTTGGGTTCGCCTCGCCATAATGGTGGGTGTGCTGGTCCTGGCGGCGTACGTTCCAAGGAGCTGGTGCCGATACTTCTGTCCCCAAGGGGCGATGCTGGCCCTGATGAGCCGATTCGGCTTTCTTGGTTTAAGAAGGGACCCCTTGAAGTGCACAAGGGCTGGATGCCGTGCGTGCGTGGAGGTGTGTCCGATGAGGGTTCCCATCCTCGACCTGCCCTGGGAAAAGTTTAGTGGTGGCGAGTGCATTCTTTGTTTGAAGTGTGTGGAGGCTTGTCCGGAGGGGGCTCTAAAGCCTAAATTCCCTTAGCGCGCACACGCGGGGAGAGGCATAAATAAATTAGATGCTAGGAACAATATGTTAAGGATGGAAATGGGAATTGAGAAGTAGGAAGCCGACAAGGAGAAGAGTCAGGCACGACATAATAGTCGAAATCTTAGAGACCGCACGACGTGGAGAATCAAAGACTCGTATAATGAGGAAAGCCCGCCTGAATTACGAACAACTAGAATACTATTTGAATCAATTGTCATCTAAGAATTTTATAAAGAGAGAAGACAAAAACTATATAACGACAAAAAAGGGCTTGGCGGCTATCGAAGCCTGCAAGATCTGCCTCAGCCTCACAGAATAGTGTTTTCTCATATGTAAATTAGAATCTTGAAATGAAGAAAGCACTTTCTCGAGACTTCGTCCCCGATTTTCTCAGCTTAAGGGAGGCGCAGAGGCCCTCAAAAAAAGTTTATACTGATCAGTCCCTTAGAGGATAAGGGGATCGTGGTGAAAAAGGCGGTGGCAGCCCTTGGCCTCAGATCTATCGGTTGGCAGGGGGTAGAGTTTCAGTTGCCGGAAGACTGGAACTTTGTCGAGGAGTCCGGGGGGCGAAGAAACGGGTCCATGGGGTTCGTTTCGACTTATGCCACGTTTGAACTCAAATGGGAGGAGATAAAAAAGAAGGGGGATCTTTCCGTCGAATCGGTCGCGGACAATCTCGTAAAAAAACTTGATAAGTCCATCAAAAACCTGAAGGCGTTAAAAAAGGGATCTACGAAAGTCTTTGGTCACAACGCCGTCTATCTCCATCTTGAGACCGATCTAAAGGGATATGGGATCACTTGGTACTGTGAAGACCTCGAGAAGATGTTCATTGGGCTTTTCATCTTCAAGCCGGCTGAACTTGAAAAGGCTAAATTAATCTTCAACCATCTTTTAGGGTCAATCAAATGTCACAGTGTGGACGGATGGGAAAGGTGGTCCGTCCTCGGCTTCTCCTTTAAGACGCCCTCAAACTTTAAGGTGGCCAGAGTCCCCTTGGAAAAGGCTCTCTTGGGGAGGAACAGCCTCTTTTTGCACGCGGAGGAGCAGCATCCCTTTTCGGTCGAAAGAACCGAGGTCTATTTTGATTATTGGAGCGCGGCGAACGTCATCTTTGAGGAGGTGTACAGTGACCCGAAAAGGTGGTTTAAAGAACACTTCGAGGAGCAGTTTAGAAAGCGGTACAGGGGAAAAATGAGGAAGGGAAGGTTCCAAAAGTCTACCATCAAGGGGCATACAGCCAAAGTCTTAAAAAGTACCGTCAAAAGGGGCTCTCTCGAGCAAACTGTCACCAGAAACAACACTTACATGTGGTACTGCCCCAACACCAACAGAATCTATGCGTTAACCCTCTCGAAGATCCAGCGCAAACAACAAATTCTCCTGCGCCTATTCAAACGGTTCGTGTCCGCAAAAAAGCAGGGGGCCTCCTCAGCGAGAATATTCGACGAAATACTGGGTTCAGTTTCATGCCACTGAACCCCACATCTGCGTAAACACATAAATTTCAGAACGCCACTGATAAAGGGTGAGAGGTTTCCCTTGTCAATTTTGACCAAAAAGCTCAGGAGGAAAATCAAAAAACCCAAAGAAATGGTGTCCCGAGAGGAATTTTTGCAACTGAAGCCGATGAGAAATCCCTTGTTAAAGTGGGAGTCCGGAAAAAAGGGGGTTGTGATAAGGGTACCGGTGAAAGTTAAGAAGGTCAGGGAGAAAAAATCTCCATCGGGCAGGGCTTCTGTAAGGGAGAAACGGGTGACCTTGGACAAGCTCGGGAGTTTCGTGTGGGAGAGATGCGACGGACGGCGCGGCATGAAGGAGATCATCCAAGAATTCTGTGACGAGTATAAAATGACGAGAGAAGAAGCCGAGGCCTCGATTTCAACTTTTCTTCAGCAACTGGCTAAACGAGGATTCATCGGAGTGGCCGTACCCAGGGTGAAGGAGGGAGAGAAGGAAATCTCAGCTCTCCGCGAGATGAAAATCTCCTGACCGCCCGCGGGAAAAACGTCCAATCGCCCTCCAGCCTCTTCCAATCCATAGACGTATGTTGTGGGCAGAGCGAAATTATTATGAAGGAAAGGAAATGCATGCACGAGACAGATAAGATGAAACCTCAACGTCCCTCACGGGGTCGCAGAAGGTTGGTTGACGGTGGAGTTCCATGCGCCATGACCATAGCTGGCTCAGACAGCGGGGGAGGAGCCGGAATTGAGGCCGATTTGAAGACCTTCGCGGCGTTGGGGGTTTTCGGAGCCTGCGCCGTCACCGCCGTGACCGCCCAAAACACGCAGGGAGTTTACGAAGTGTTTCCGGTTCCCCCTAACACGGTGAAGAAACAGATCGACGCCATTCTTGAGGACTTACCCGTGAAAGCGGCGAAGACGGGGATGCTCTACTCCAAGGAAACTATGGAGGTGGTCGCGGAGGCCATCGACCGGTACAAGCTACGGGTCGTCGTCGACCCCGTTTTTCAAGCGGGCACGGGAACCCCCCTTATCCTTGAGGGCGGCAGGGAGGCCATGATCAAGAAGGTCGTCCCCAGAGCCCTCGTAGTCACCCCCAACAGGCCGGAGGCGGAGGAAATCGCAGGGTTGAGGATCGAAAACATCGGAGACATGAGGGAGGCGGCGGAACGCATCGCCAAGCTGGGGGCGGAGGCGGTGGTGGTGAAGGGAGGCCACGTAGGGGGAAGGGGGGTTGTGGACGTTTTGTACTGCAATGGAAGGTTTAGGACGTTCACGAAACCCCGGGTGGAGGTGGAGCTGCACGGGGCAGGGTGCGCCTTCTCCGCCGCCATAGCCGGGTTCCTGACCCTTGGTCACGGGGTGTCCGAGGCCGTCGCGAGGGCCGAACACTTTATGCGAGATGCGGTGGCTTTCGGTCTGAAGGTTGGGAAGGGAAGGGTTCCGGTGAACCCGATGGCACGCCTGTACAGGGAAGCCGAGAGATCCCGGGTCTTGGATAACGTCTCCAAGGCGGCGAGGACGATTGAGGAGCACCCGGAGACCCTCCCATACATCGCCGAGGTGGGCACACAGGTCGCGATGGCGCTGCCCCACGCCTCAACCAGGCGGCACATAGCGGCGGTAGAGGGAAGAATCGTGAAGTTCCGTGGGGCGGCGAGGGCGGTGGGTCCAGTTCGGTTCGGAGCGTCGAGTCACATCGCGCAGGTCATCCTAACGACCGTCAAGCACAACCCCACCATCCGCGCGGCGCTGAACCTCCACTACGACCCGAAGCTGGTGGAAGCCTTCGAGAAGCTGGGTTTTACAGCCTCAAGCTTTGACAGGAAGCTCGAGCCTCGGCGCGTGAAGGCCGTGGAAGGTAAAACCCTCGTTTGGGGAGTGGAAGAAGTGGTGAAGGCCGCGGGGAGGGTGCCGGACGCGATTTATGACTTGGGCGAGGTGGGCAAGGAGCCCATGATCAGGGTTCTAGGGACCTCGGCAACAAGCCTTGTGGAGAAGGTGTTGGCCGCTATAAAGGCGGTGGAGGAGAGGCCACAGTAGATCCGCTGCGGGGCGTCAGTTTTCCCCTTCAGACTGTCCCTTCACGTAGGTCAGGGCCTCCTTCAGTCTGGTCTTCGTCCCGAATTTTCGCCTGAAATACCGCACCACATTGCGGACGTCTCTCTTGAGCAGGCGCTCCGCCTCGGGGTGGTCCCTCCTCACGAACTGGGGCCAGTCTATGATCAGAACGCGTCCGTCGGGCTGGAGGACGATATTGAACTCGCTGAGGTCGGCGTGGACAACCCCGGCCCCGAGGTAGGACTTCCGCACATTGAGGAGGATCTCTTTCAACATCTCCTCGGGCTCAGGGATTTCCGGGTACCGAAAGAACTCGGCGCCCTCGATGACTCCCATCACGACGGCGTGGCGGTTCTGGTAGAGGGGCTCGGGAACGGAGACCCCGTGGAGGTGCACCAGCCCCAGAGCCTCGAACTCCCTCTCCGCGGCGAGGCGGGACTGATAGAGCCAAGAGATATGGCGGCGCTCGGCCACGTACTCCCGAAGCCTTCTGGTCTGGCGGAAGCTGGTGCGGCCCAGCCGGTGGAACTTCACGGCCACCCTCCTCCCCTCGGGCATCAAGGCATCATAAACATCCGCCTCCTTCCCCACACCCAAAGGTTTCCCAAAGGCCTCCAAGACACCGCCCTTCACAAGGGCATTGATAGCTAGACAGTCGTATCCGGCCGTGTTGAGGTCGTACCCTGTGTAGGCGCCAGTCCAGCGGCGGATCAAGCCCATGCGGCTCAGGCGGGGAAGGCGGTAACCGGCCTCCCTATCAGTGATTCCCGCGAGCTTAGGGATTGTCTTCTCTGGGACATGCCGATGGCGGCTCATAGCCAGTTCGATGGCCAAGAGCACTCGGAGGTCTTGTGGTTCCAGCTTACGAAAAGCCTTGATCGCTACGTCGGTGGCGGACATACCAAGAGAATGATGGGAATGGACCCGTTTTAAGGCTTAGGTGGACACGATATGGCTTACATGCGCGCACATGTGATAAAGATTTAAGAAAGAAACTTCATTCTTGAATCGATGTAGATTTACCATGAATAGGAAATCGATTGCTTTGGTTGTTATGTCCTTGGTTATTGGGGTTGGAATTGGTTATGGAATCCGTTATTACACAGAACTGCCATCAAAATATCAACTGCCAGAAGAAATAGCTAACATATCTCAAGAAATTGTTGTAGTGGTTAGAGAATCTCCAGCAAAGAACAGGACATTACATCTAGACTTGAATCAACGATATTGCAAAATCGCCATACACTATGGAGGAAATAATCCACGTTCTAATGACTTAGCTTATCCAAATGACCCCATTGTGTTCTTCTTCCTAGAAGACCTCGAAGACCCAGAGAAGGCAGACAATTATAGTGACCTCATCATAAGAATGAATCGGGTAACGGAGGATGGAAAATTGATGATGTGTATCGTCTTCTTTGCTGAAGGAGCCTATGAAAAGCTGGTCTATTATAAAAACCAGCTTCTGCACCATTATAACGATACTGACCCTACATCAAACTATGGAATAGTCTTATTGGAAATTGAGTGAGATCATGGCTGCTACCCTAGTTATGTTCTCTCTGTTTTATGCGAAATGTTAAATATTTCTGACTTAAACAAGCTGTTTTGAGCGTTTATGTGAGGGATAGATATTAAGGTTGTAAACCCAAATTTTGTCTGTTACATTGCTATAACAATTTTATTGTCTACACTTTTTCTTCCATTCGTGATAACACCTGTCCACTCTGAATCAGCTGTCAAAGTGGGACTGTATTACTATGTTTGGTATACTGATGATTGGGAAAATCTTCATAAAAACTGTATAGATACACCGTTTGTTGGGCAGTATAGTTCTCAAAATGTTACAGTTATCAAGAAACATCTGGAATGGCTCTCTGAACTAGACATTGACTTCTTAATCGTCTCTTGGTGGGGGATTAACTCATATGAAGACAACTCAACCAAAATCTTGTTTTCTACGGTGGAGCAAGAAGGGTATGCCATAAAACTGGCTATATTGGTAGAACCATTCAACTCTACAATCGGAAGATGTACGAGTGGACAGTATAACTTCACTACCATTTACAATTACATTTATACTACGTATGTTTCCCGCTACAGTGACATCTACATGAAACTCTATAACAAGCCCCTATTATGCTTCTTCAACGATGAGAACATGACTCCGCACGGTCAGATAGAGTCAGACAATAGATTTGGGTCAAGGATAGTTGGTCTAGAACCATATGTAAACTGGACTTACTGCTCAGTTGATGCATGGCGCTGGGGTAAACATTGGGGCAATAATACGTTTACCGTAGAGCAAATGTTATGCGTAGATGGAGAGATAAATGTCTTGGCAAGGTTCGATGATAGGACTTGTAACAGAACTACTGATACAGTAATCGACCCAAATTACACTGAAGGATTGTATGATGAACAATGGAGCAAAGTTATCCATTTAGCAAGAGAGGGTAAAGTTAACATTGTCACAATAACGAGTTGGAATGAATATGCTGAGAGAACTCAAATTGAACCTTGTATTGATAAGACATCCTATAAGAAGGATGATCCATTCTTTATGTTACACGAAACTCAACGTTACATCATAATTCTAAAACTACTCGAAAAGTATAACCTGCAAGACAAATTGACTTACATCCGAAATCTAATGTATGTCTTCATAGCGATAACAGTAATTCTCATAGCAACAACAATCTACTTTGCCAGAAGAAAACCTAAATCATAACTTCTCTTTCTATTACTTTAATCATCTCAACTTACACCAACATTTGAGAAAAAACTTAGATGCGGCGTGCGCAGGGCTGTGCAGATTTATGTGTCGTCTAGTTAAAGGTTTACGGTTCTGAGGGATTTCACGGATCTCTCTACCATCTCCTCTATGTTCAAGGCCCCTTCGGCTTCGGCCACCTTTCTGGAGTCCGCCGAGGTTATGGGCTTGCTCGGGAATGCCGTGCAGCCCTTTGCCTTTTGGATGGATGCCTCGTAGGTCCCGATTTTTCTGGCTATCTTTTCGGTCTCGTTTTTGTCGAAGCCCAAGAGGGGCCGGTGGACGGGGTACTTTTCGGCGGCAGTATTCAATACTCGGAGGTTTCGCAGCGTCTGGCTGGCCTGCTCTCCCAAGGCTTCCCCGGTCACAATTCCCTCAGCCCCTTCCCTGTCGGCTATCCGCTCGGCTATGCGGTACATCATGCGTTTGCAGAGGATGCACGTCAGCCGTTCCGGGCACTTCTCCTTGATCTCTATGAGGTTTCGGCCGTGGGGAACCACGTAGACCCTTCTGGAGAAGCCTATCGCCCACTCAAACAGGATCTCAGCGACCTTCAAAGCCCGGTTGGTGGTGCTCTCGTCCGTGAAGGGCTCATTGTCGAAGTACACGGGAACCGGGGGGCAGCCCCTCTTCATGGCCAGCCAGCAGGCGACTGGGGAGTCTATGCCCCCGCTGAGGAGGCAGACGACCTTGGGCTGGGTGCCCAGGGGGAGTCCTCCGGCTCCCTCGACGAGGTCCGTGTAGACGAAGGCTTGGTCCTCTCGGATTTCGACTCCCAGCTCCGCGTCGGGGTTCTCTAGGTCAACCCTCAGGTCCAGCTCTGGAAGCCCGGTTTGGATTTGGCGGCCGACCTCTCGGCAGACGTCGAGGCTGGTGTAGGGGTGGTCTCCGGTTCTTCGGCACCTCACCGCGAAGCTGTCTCCCCTTTGGAGGACCGAGCGCGCTAGGGTTATGATCTTGGCGGTGATGTCGCTGAGCTTTGGGGTGGTCTCGAGGGCTGGGGAGAGGGATGATATCCCGAAAACCTTGGAGAGTTTCGAAGCGGCCTCCGCGGCAAAGGGGGTTTTCAGGTACAGCCTCCCGCGTTTTCGGAGGACCTTCTCGTAGGGGACTTGATGGTGCTTCAGGGCGACTTTGATGTTCCTCGCGAGGCGGCGCTCGTAGGCCCTCCTTGTCCAGGCGCCCTTTATCCCCATCTCTCCTCCATATCGGACGACCACGGAGTCGAAGCTCAATGGCCTGGATTCTTCGCGGCTGGAAGCGCTTCCTTCGTTTCGGGCGGGCTGCACAGGAAACCCCACTTACAGGTACTCTTACACTGTATATCTGCCTAACACAAAAGAATTTAGGCGCCCACTACACACACCTATTGGTTTCGGGGAATCGGATATGGGCTGGCGGCACAACTTGGCGAGGTGGCTTATGTCGAAGCTGCCGAGGGCTGAGGGAGGTCGGATCGATGAGTGAGGTTCTAGCTCCGATCGTTTATCAACTGGGGGTTGGAGGCATCGGCGGCTTTTTAGTTGGGTATGCCATCAAGAAGGTCGCCAAGTTAATAGTGATGGTTCTCGGATTTTTCTTCTTCGTCCTCATATACCTGGGCTATGTCGGCGTGATCAGCGTAAACTACGACAAGTTAGCAGACGCGGTGTCCAAGGCTCTCCCCCTAATTGGAGGGGCGTCAGGGGCGCTCACAGCGATCGTGAGCAATCTACCATTCGCAGGGAGCTTCACGGTCGGATTTATACTCGGATTAAAGAAAGGCTGATCCCCTTATCCAAACAATGACTGGCCCCTGTAGCCCATCATATTTGTATCCTATTGAAACTATAGGGGGCTAACCCTCCATGTGTGCAGGAAAAAGGAAGGGGAGCTGAGGCCCCAAAGAAAGTCTACGACTACGGGGATGCAACCACTGGAGCCGGGGGTGGGAATTGAACCCACTTCATAGCGGGTCTGCAGCCCGCCGCCTGCACCGTTCGGCCACCCCGGCAGACCTGACTAACAGAATTGAGGGAGGGCTATAAAGCTTCTTTGGGAGTTGCGGGTGACATATTGGAACCTTGAGGTCGGGACAAAGCTGATTGACCCCTTTTTCCGTGGTCGCTAGACTATTTAAATTGTAATCCTTCTATATACCGGTGTTGCGGCTGGGTGACTGTTATGCCGGAGAAGGTTGTGGAGAAAACCTTTGAGGCCCTCTTTGCCTTGGAGGATTTGAGGGAGATGTTGAGGCGGACGGCGCCGTTTCATCGTTTGACGAGCGGACAGAAGCATGAATTAGGGGAGATCCTCGCAAGAGCTCGTAGGGCCTTGGACGAAGTTGAGGGGGAGCTTACGACATGAAGGGTGACCTCGGATTGAGGATGAGGACGCGGGAGGAGCTTTACATCAACTTGGAGCCTCTGCAGCGCGGCGGCGTCATGCCAGCGGAGGCTAGGAAGGTCGCCATTTCCTACATCGACGGCTATTCCACGTGCGACTACTGCTTGGGGGCGGTTAACACCCTGAAGAATCCGCCTGTCTGCGACTTCCTTACCGAAGCTGCTGAATTTCTGGGCATGGACAGGGCCATTTTAACCCACGGTTGCAGAGAGGCGAAGTTCGCCGTCATGCACGCGGTGGCTGAGCCGGGGCAAGCGGTAGTTGCGGACGGGAACCTGCATTACACGAGTTACGTAGCTGCGGAAAGGGCTGGGCTGAAGGTGTACGAGGTTCCGAGCACGGGTTACTCCCACTTTAAAATTGACCCGGAAAAGTACGCGGACACTATAGAACTGGTTAAGAAGGAAACCGGAGAGTTGCCGGCGCTTGCCCTGTTGACGCACGTTGACTGGATCTACGGTAACAAGGTTGATGCGGAGAAGGTCGGCAAGATCTGTGAAGAGTACGGGGTGCCCTTTCTGCTGAACGCAGCCTACTCCTCCGGCCGGATGCCCATAGACGGGAAGGAGCTGAGGGCCGACTTCATCGCGTGTTCCGGCCATAAAAGCTGGGCTGCCGGAGCCGGGGTCGTGGGGATTCTCGCCGTAAGGGATGAATGGGAGGAGAAGGTCTTCATGCCGTCACGGAGGTACAAGGTGAAGCTCATCGAGATTCTGGGTTGCTCTGCGAGGGGAGCCAGCGCCCTCGCCTTGATGGCGTCCTTCCGGCACGTTAGGGAAAGGGTGAAACGCTGGGACGAGGAAGTGGAGAAGGCTCGATGGTTCAGTGGTCAGATGGAGTCCTTGGGTGAGGTGAAACAGTTGGGGGACAGGCCGCACCGGCACGACCTTCTGCGGTTCGAAACGCCGGTCATCGACAGGATAGCCAAGAAACACAGAAGGAAAGGATACTTCCTGTACGAGGAGCTTCTGAAGAGGAAGATAGTGGGAATCAAGCCCGGAAAAACCAAGAACTTCGACCTGTCAACATACGGCCTGACGAAAGAGAACCTGCGCTACGTCATCGACAGCTTCAGAGACATCATCCAAAAACTTTCTTGACCCTTGCCGAGTTTTCCCTTAAACCGGTACTTGCCTAAGCTACCCAGAGGCCTTTCACATAAACTTCTCATTAAACGATGAAAAACTGTTTACATTAAGCGCTCGGTGGTCATGGCAACGATTCTCTTTATTTCGGCAAGAAGCCTCTCCGGAAGACCAGGAATATCCGTGTCCAGAAAGCCGCGGGCGATCATGGAGGTCGCTTCATCTTGTGTGAGGCCGCGGGTCATCAGATAGTACAGTTGCTCCTCGGCGATTTTCCCGACGGCTGCCTCGTGGGAAAGCTCGGTCTCCTTGGCCTCCCCTTGGAGGGTCGGATACGCCAGGGCCTCAGCCTCGTCGGTTAGGAGAAGCGCCCGACAATCAAGGTGCCCCTTTGTGCCCGGCATGCGACCCCACAACCTTCCGCGCATTTTGACGCTCGCCTGCCCCATGACGACGCTGCGGGCCATTATTTCGCCCCGCGTCTCATCGGCGTTGAAGACGATGGCGCTCCCCACGTCTATGTCCGATCCACCGAAACCCAGCAGAAGGCTTCGGAAGCTGACCTTGGCACCTCTGCCGCGTAGAATGGCCGTTGGGTAGAGCTGGATGGACTCCACGGGGCCTGTCAAGATGTAGTTTATCGTCAGTGTCCCGCCCTCCTCAACGATGGCGCCCATCCTCGGACGAACGTGAAACCCGGGCTTCCAAGAGTGAATCATGGTCCACGTTACCTCAGCGCCCTTCTTGACGTAGATTTCTGTGCAGGCCACGTGAGCCGCGTTCACGCAAGCCGGATGAATGGTGCAACCCGTTATGAGATGCATGGAAGAGTCAGGCTCGGCTATGATGAAATTGTGGGGAACCTGAACCATGCGGCTTGTTCCCATGAACAGACACGCCTGAATGGGGTATGGAATAACCGCCCCCTCAGAGGACCAGACAAACGCTCCAGCCGTCTCGTGGGAGCCGACGAAGGCGGTGTACTTGTCCAAGTTCAGGGGGCAAGCCTTGAACCAGTAACTCTTCAGCCAAGGGTACTTTTCGATGGCCTTCATGGCGTCTTCAACAACCAATCCCTTCGGCAGGGTCTCCTTCAGGAGCTCTGTGTAGTGAAGGTACACAACGTCACGGTCATACTGGAAGTAAGTTCCGCTTCTGTATTTCTCGTCCTCCCTTGTTCCAACCCTGTGGGAGGCACCCCTCTCCTCCACGGAAAGGTTATACATACTGTCGATCTTTTCTCTCCTCGGGGCCTCAGCCTCATAGAGTTCAAGGTCAATGTCCGGACCGTAGCTCGCCGCCTTCTTTTGTCCATAGAGCCTCTCCGCCACAGACCTCCTCTTCGCGTACCAGTCAGGCATCCTTCCTTCCACCGTCCTTCACCTCTCAGCGCGGCAGAACCTCTTGACGTAGCCCTCGTAGCCCAACTCCTCCAATCTGGGAATGATCCTACCCGAGTCCCCTGAGTCAACTATTCGCCCATTGTACAGGATGTGAACAAACCTCGGTTTTAGATAGGGAAGGATGTGACGGTAATGGGTGATCACGAGAACGGCGCTTCCGAGCTCCGTGGCTAGGCCGTTAATCTTGTTTCCGATCAGTTTTAGGGAGTCTAGGTCAACTCCGCTGTCGGGCTCGTCCAGAACCATAAGCTTAGGCTTTAGACATAACATTTGGGCTACCTCAACCCGTTTCTTCTCGCCACCGGAGAACCCAAGGTTCACGTCCCTGTTCAGATACAGCTCCGAATTCATCCCAACCTCCTCTAATACCTTGCTGGCGAAGGCCTCGTGGGGCTCCTTTAACGGGTTCCAAGGCTCCAAACCAGCACAGAGCCGGAGGAGGTCCCTCAGCTTAACGCCCCTAATTGCAGGGGGATTTTGAAAGGTCACAGCGATTCCAAGCTGCGCCCTGTCGTGAATCCCTAGATTACAGATGTCCTTACCCTCAAAGAGAATCTGGCCCTTCGTGACCCTGTAGGCTGGATACCCGATCATCGTCATAGCCAGTGTCGTTTTCCCCGAAGCGTTCGGACCCATGATGATGTGAGTTTCACCTCGGTCAATCTTCAGGTTGACCCCGTGCAAAATTTTCCGGTTGTCAACGCTAACGTGGAGATTCCTGATCTTGAGAAGGGCCATTCCCTTTCTCACCACCTAAATTTAACAGCGTTAACTCCTTAACGCCGTTAAGTATATAAGGGTTGCGATCAAAATAAAAGCGGGGAATGAGATCATTGAAGCCGCCCTGCATGGTGGTGGTGCAGTATGTTCTGCCGGCGATTAGGGTTATGGTTGCCAGGGAACTGGTCGAGAAGCATGGACTGAAGCGGGTTGAGGTTGCTGAGAGGATGGAGGTAACCCCGGCGGCCATAACCCAGTACCTCAAAGAGTCAAGGGGTGGGGCAGCCGTCGAGACGGTTAAAGGCTCAGACAAGGCCGTCAAAATAATGTCTGAGATAGCGGAAGGCCTGGTTAAAGAAGAAGCTCCAGCCCACGAGGTGCTAGGTAAGATCTGTGAGGCCTGCCGAACAATCGTGGGTGAAGGCCTGATCTGCTCTATGCACAAGCAGTTGATGCCGGTCTTAGAGAAATGCAACACGCGTGAATGCCCAATTTGCTAATAGGCATCCAGTTGGAGAGGATGAAGCTACTCCGAAGGAGAGAAGAATGGTCTAATCGGTGTGCTCCTTTAGCTGACCTGTCCTCTTAAGCTATGGAATCCTTTGGATCGGGATTTCGGCCAAAAATGAGCAGATTACAGCCTCCACGGTTAATTTTATCATGATAGTGGAAACCATCGACCAAGCCGCTATTGGCGCGTTGTTTAAAAACAGGGTAAACCAAAGGTAATCGGTGACTAAGACATAGGGCGCCTGGACGCCCCAAGCAAGGATTCCTGCTAGGAATGGTCTAACTTTTTTGGCGAAAAGACCAGCCGCGCAGCCGAGAATCGCGATTCCACCGACGATGAAGGGGATTTTGGTGGCCATGAAGAGTCCGCCGATGGCTCCCGCCAAGAGTCCGGCCAGGGGTCCTGCAAGAACTCCGCAGACGAATATGGGCAGCTGTAGGAAGTGGATGGAAGATTCGAAGGGTCCAATTGTGAGGGGAACGGCTATGTAAGACAGTATGTTTGCCAAGGCCGCCATGACCCCAACGAGCATTAGGCGCCTCGAGCCCCTCATTGGACGGTGTCTCCTCCTAGCCGCAAGGAGATCGATAATCCTCTTCGACCGCCCCTCAGATTTCTTCTCCACAGATCCCCCTCCAAGTTTTTGATGTTACGATTTTCATATTTGATAACATTAATCATAAAAGCTTTTCCACTCGCAACGCACTGTTCAGATGGTGATTTGATGCCCCAGAAGGAGAAGGTGAAGCGGTTCAGCGTTTCGCTTCCGCCCACCCTGGTGGAGGAGTTGGATGAAGCTTGGAGGAGCATGCAGTACGAGAGCCGCTCAAAGGCTATTCACGACGCGGTGCGAGGCTTCATCACTGAGTTCGAGTGGATGCAGGAGGAAGCGGGGCAGATAACTGGTGCCATTCTCGTGCTCCATTACCTGGACAAACCGGGCCTCCTAGAGGAGATCACGGGCATCCAGCACAGGTTCAAAAGTCTGATTTCTTCAACCATGCACATCCACCTAGAAGAGAACAAGTGCCTTGAGATCATCGCCGTCAGGGGAAGTGCCAAAGAGGTCAGAAGCCTGACCCAGAGCCTCATGGCGAAGAAGGGAGTGAAACAGGTGAAGGTGGCAGCCATAGCACCATAATGAACAGGTTTCCGGCATGCTCTGTTTGTCATCACGGAGAAAGTTGGTGGAAAGAGGAAGATACGCTTCAGGGTACGCTGATTTTGGGGTCCTCCCAGCGGCGGTTAACCTAACGGTCGACTAGGGTGTTACTCAAAGACAAAATTTAATACTCATCAACATTAAGACGTTGAGATCGCTGGGCCCTTGGAGCCCGAGGCACTTCACCCGGCAAAGTGTGGGATTAAAGGTGTGCAGACGCATATCGCGGGAACTGTTGGAGAGGGCCGTTGAGTTGCACGGGCATTTGGGCCCCTTCTTGATTCTCGGATTGAAGATGGGCTTGCGGGCTGAGAGGCTCCTCGGCGGGAGAGTTCGAACCTGTGAGGTGGAGGTGATAGGCAGGAAGCCCTATCTGTGCACGGTTGACGGGGTGAGGGCGGTCATCGGCGACAATGTGGTGGTGAAGGAGGGAGACGGGATAGTCGCTACGTTTCACGAGGCTGGGGGGAAGGAGGTCGTCGTAAGGGTAAAGGAAGAGGTAATTAAAAGATACGCTCACGTGCCCTGGGAACAATGCAAGGAGAAGGCCCACGAGGTCCTAGGAGAAAACGAAGAGAACCTCTTGGGGCACTGCCTATTTCTCGGGTACCCATCCGGGCTGCCGGAAGGCCGTAAAGTATGAGCTGAATACAAAATCGAGCGTCAAACCTTGGATTTCAAGGTTCACCGACCGCAAATGTTATGTATACCATGAACATACAAGCAGTGATCATGAGAAAAATTTTGGGGAGGTGAGAAGTTGGCTAAATGCCCGAGTTGCGGAGCAGAGGTCAGATCACCAGCCAAGGAGTGGGATGTGGGACAGAAACTCCACATCAAAATGTACAAGCACTGTGGCAAGACGTTTAGGGAGTACATCAAGAAGCGTTAGCAACCGCCCTCACCACATCTCCATCGCATCTACACCATCAGCTGCCGTCGAAAAACTAGGCAGTGAAGCAAACCTCGTGGGACCGTTATCCAGCTCTCACCAAGGCAGAAGAGTAGATCGACACTCCATTTTCCCTTTGATCCCTTGAAGTCACTTTCCAGTTTCTCACCCTATTGAATTTGAGCGTTCTTAGCATCTCTGTCCTGCGACATCGACGGCAGAACTTCAAGCGTTCCAAGGTGGACTTTCCCCCCCAGAAGGGGTTGGTTACGCATCCGTAGCAATGGTCGTTGTTCATCGGTTGCATCTCTCCATGGGTTAAGGCAGAACAAGAAACTTAAACGGTTTGTGAAGGGGCCCTTTATAAGACTCGTCTAGGACAACTCTCACAACTTTATTTTCTGATAAGTCTTCTTCTCCTCTTTTCTAGAGTTCAGTTGTATCTGCACAATGCGTAAAATTGGGCACGCTCTTTCCCAGGTTTCCCGCTCACCCCTGAAGAAAGTTAAATAAACACTGCTCCTACCCACGTGATGATTTCTATGCCCAAGATCAGGATTGGCTGCTGCAGCTGTTTATACGAAGACTCTTCCTTGGCAGAGGCGATTCGCCGGATAGCGGATGCCGGGTACGACGGCGTAGAGGTAGCCGTAGCTACGCACGCGAACCCAGACCTCGTTAACTCTGAGGGAAGAAGGAAACTGAAGAAGCTCGCAGACTCCCTTGGCATTGAGATCGCCGTGCTCCACGCCCTGTTTCCCCCCGGCATGCACCTGATGAGCCCGAGGGAGGAGGAGCGTCACACTGCAGTCAAATATGGTGAGGCGTGCGTCGGGCTGGCCGAGGATTTAGGGGCCAAGGTCCTCGTGTTTGGAAGTCCCGCAACGAGGATGATACCCCCTGGAGTGCACCGCGACGATGTGTGGAAATGGGCTGTAGACGCGTTGAAATGCTGGTCTGAGACAGCGGAGCGGGTGGGGGCATGCATCGCCGTGGAGCCCCTTAATCGTTTTGAGACGAACTTCGTGAACGATGTGGGCGAAGCCCTCGCCGTCGCCAAGGCCGTCGAGTCGGAGGCTGTGAGGGTTATGATTGACACCTTCCACGCCAACATCGAGGAGGTATCCTTCCGTGACGCGATCAGGAAGGCGGGCGGAGACCTAGCTCACGTCCACATCTCTGACAGCAACAGGCAGATGCCCGGTCGGGGGCACATCGACTTCAGGGAGGTCTTTGAGGCCCTGAAGGAAATTGGCTACCGTGGCTACGTGTCCCTGGAGCTCTTCAAGACCTATGCGGGCAGGCCCCTCGAGGGAGCCCCGGATGATGTCATACGCTTAAGCAAAGAGTACATAGAGAGGCTGCTGTGATCCTGCGAAAAACTTTAGATACTAAAGACTGAATGGTAGACGTACTAGCGCACGCCAGTCGCAGTTGAAGGGCGCCTCCAACGACTAGAACGCCTCCAAATTTCCAGTGTCCTCTTTTAACGGTCTTCCAAAATTGGGGAGGAATACAGGTTTTAATGTTAAACTCTTCACAAACTTCGAAGACCTTTCTGCGGGCGTGCGCCTTTCTCATGGGGAGTTAGGCCGCCCCTGTGATGGCGGTTTCAAAGATCTCCTTCAGGATCTCCGCAACCCTCTTCAATTGGCCCGTGTACAACCCGATGGTTAGGAAGGTTAGACCCAACAGCAAGACTAGGGAACCTATGACTCTCCGCTCCGACAGGTCCATGATCGACTTCCTCCCGCGCTCAAGCCTAAGTCTTTATTGTACACTAACATTTTAATGGTTCGGTTGACCGGGATGAAACGCAGAGAGGGCGCGAAGAAACTCCGATGCCATAATGGTCGGGCGGGCAGGACTTTCATGGGAGCTTTCCTCCCATATTGAATTCGCCGAGCCTAGGGCTTGCCTTCGGCTCTCCTGCGACACTCCGGTGTCTGTGCGCTTGATAGGCTGGTGGCGCCCACTTGAGGCAGGCGTCTACAGCGTCTCCGCCAACCGCCAAAGTGGCTGGCTCGGAAGCTCTACCAAGCTGAGCTACCGCCCGACCCATAAATTCAAGACAAAAATCCCATTTATATGTTTCGTTACCGACTATGCTGCCAACAGTCCGACAGGTCGAACTGGTGCTAACCTTGCCGCTAATGAGGCTTACAGGTGGAAAGGCTTAAAACATCCAAGAACTGAAGAACGGATACGTGAAACCTCAAGCTTTGTTCAATCGGATTCCTTGGTTGATGCATCGCCGGAAGGCACTAGTCTTTCTATCCACCTTTGCTTTAATGGTAAGGCTGATGTTCTTCATTGCAGGGGTTACCAACAACAGAGTCTTCGACTTCTCCGGAAGCCCGCCAGACATCTTTGCCTTTGGGGAAGTTGAACCCTTTAGAGATTACGGAGGGGCATACCTCCCAACCATAGAAGCCTTCAAGAGCGGTTACACCCCTTACGTTGATTTCTGGTATGTTTATCCTCCACTTTTCCTGTACCTGCTCACGGCGTTTTCCTATCTTCCACTCGGTTTCTGGGGGCCTGCCCTGCCCATCCTCATATTCGATGCTTTCTCGGTGGTTCTCGTCTACCTCATAGGGTTGAGGTTCCTGTCTGAGAAGAAGAGCTTTCTGGTTTCGCTGCTCTTCACGTTGGCTCCAATCAACCTATTCTACAACGCCCATCTCTGGTTGAATCCCCCATTGGTCACCTTCTTCGCCTTGTTAGCCGCATATTTCCTCGTGACGGAACGATATGGGTTGTCCAGCCTGGCCTTAGGAGTCTCCTTTGGGTTCAAGCAGACGAGTCTCCTACTATTCCCTGTTTCCTTAATTCTGGCCTATAAGAAGACCGACTTGAAGAAAGCGTTGAAGTTCATTGCTGTATGCACTGTGGTTGCTATCATAATTTCTATGCCCTACCTGTTCACTGCACCACAATATTACTTAGGGTGCCTTAGAGTTCCGTTCGTTTCTATGCCTGAAACCGGGCCGGAGTATCGTCAAAGAATAATGCCCCCGACGGCAACAGGCATAATCCAACCAAACGCCACCTACCCAGTCGGTGGAAACTGGCCTATAAACTCGGCTTTCCCCATATTTGTTTTCTCTTCGCAAGGGATGGAAGGGGATGGACTGTTTACATATTATCAGAGTTTTATGGGAGCGGCTGTACCTATCTTAAATTTGGCGTTGTTCTCTTCCTTCAGTCTTCTACTGCTAAAGACCCTTCGTTCAAGAGACATGAGTGGCCGTACTGTCGTCAAGTACCTACTTCTCTCACTAATTCTGTTTCACAGTTTCTATGGGAAGGGCATATACAAATACTACTATGCGATGGTCACGCCCTTCTTAGCGCTGTTTATGACAAGCAGAATTCGGTGCGCCCTTTACATCCTCTTCAACCTCTCAACCCTGCTAATCCCAAGATTCCTAAGCCCTTGGATTCTCTTTCCATCTCTCATATACGTCGCCTTGAAACCATACTTGGCACGAGCGATTAGGTTTAGGTCAGATGTGCATGTTCAGAGCAGTTCCACTAAGGGCTAAAGCCGGAAAGAGGTTGGCGGCCCGGAAAGATTCAAATCTTGGTTTAAATTCCCCATGTTACACGTCTTACAGGGCATTGTTAGCCACGTTACTCTTGATTTTTAAGGTGAGCTAGGTTAAGTTGAATTCAGTTGGGGAAATGCTTGCTTTAGCTTATTCGATGATGCGTCTGAGGCTTATTGAGGCTAGGACAAACAATACTGCATCAAAGATTGCAACTGCAGCCAAATCAACTAGGAGATTAGAAAGGTTTCCAGTGATTAATAGTCCCCTTACCGCGTCGACCACGTAGCTCAGGGGGTTGACGACTGAAAATTCTCGTAGGATAGGGGGCATCATTTGGATCGGGTATAAAGCGTTGCTGGCAAAGAAAAGCGGCATAATGATCGCTTGGCCTATGCCCATGAACCTCTCGCGAGTTTTCATGAAAGAAGCAACAAGGATGGATATCGCCGCAAAACCGCCAGAAGCAAAGAAAATTATCACGAAAGCCAAGATGAAGTAGGCGGCGTTGGGCACAAATTTTACGCCGATAATCATGGCTATGGGTATTATTATCAAGCCTTGGAATATAGCTCGGACACCTGAAGCCATCGATCGCCCTATCACCATTGAATACCTAGAAGTTGGCGTAACAAGCAACTTTTTTAAAATGCCTGAATCCCGCTCCCATACCATCATCAACCCAAAAAATATGCTGACGAAGGTGGTTGTTTGAATTATAACGCCAGGAGTGATGAAGTCTGTATATGGCACGCCGCCAGTAGGTATGGCTTTGACACTGCTCATCACAGGGCCGTATATGACTATCCAAAGGATTGGCTGGACCGCTCTGAAGTAGATTTCTGTTCTGTCATGGCGTAGCCTTCTCAGCTCTAGCTCAATCATAACCAAGATGCTCTTCAAGGCTCCTATCATGCTTATCCCTTCCTAATCATGTACCGTACATGCGTGACATCGCTGATTCTGCCTTTTTCCTCAAGCCTTATTCCTGCGTACTTCAAGAACACATCGTCTAACGTAGGCTTGGTGATGGAAACTTTGCCTGCAGAAGCCCCTTCATTTCTTAGAGTATCCATAACATAAGGCAAGGCAACCTCTGCATTGTCAACAAGCACGCTCAAGTTTGAGTTGTCCACTATGACTTCTTTCACGAAGCCAAATTTCTGGATCTTTTGGGACAGTTCCGGCTTAGGACTGGAGCCTTCCAGCGTAAATGATATGACTTCACCGCCTAAAGAGCGTTTGAGTTCTGCGGCTGTGCCCGTAGTTGCTATTTTCCCTTGATTGATTATGGCTATATCATCGGAGTACAGATCAGCTTCATCCATATAGTGAGTGTTGAAAAATATGGTTACACCGTGTTCTTTCTTGAAAAGCGTCAGTTTTTCCCAAACGACTTTTTTGGCTACAGGATCTAGACCAATAGTTGGCTCGTCCAAAAACATGATCTTGGGCTTAATCAGCATGGCACTGGCTACTTCAAGTCTTCTTATCATTCCGCCAGAATAGGTGCGGACAAGATTATGCCTCACTTGAGCCAAACCCATATTTTCCAGCACTTCATCGATGATCTTCTCTCTTTCTTGGCTGGGCACGTCAAAAATCTTCGCGTATACCAAAAGGTTATCATAACCGCTAATATCTGTCCAGACGCTCATTTCCTGAGGAACATAACTGATCAGCCTTCGAATCTTGCTGCCTTCACGAGCCACGTTCAAACCAAAAATATAGGCTTCACCAGCCGTCGGCTTAAGCTGCGTCGTCAGAATCCTAATTAGAGTAGTCTTTCCTGCCCCATTCGGACCAAGCAACGCAAAGGCTTTGCCTGGTTTAACCGTCAAGTCGACGCCGTCTAAGGCTCTCACTTTTCCGTCATAAACTTTGACAAGATCCTTGACCTGAACCGCAACTTCCATTTAAAGACAACTCCAAACCCTCGATTTGCCTATTGACGCTAACTTCCCTCGCAGAAATAAACGTATCTATCTTGAATTTTCAGCACCTTGTCAGCCAGCTGAGCAAAAATAAAACTCCTCGTTTGTGTTTTGGGAAACCCTTGATGAGGTTGTCAATAGAAGTATGGGTATGCTCCCACTTTCCCAGTCTCATAAGCTTGTATAGAATTTTAGCCTCATCTCTCCCGGAACTATTGTTCATATTTTAATCATTAACGGTAAAAGTTTAAATATTTTGTCTTCTATGTAACTATTAGTTAGGCGGGAACAATGACGTACGAGAAAAGTCTGTTCGTGAAATACTTGGGAGATTCACCCTACATAAGGGTGCTAGATTACTTCATAGCCAATAATATCTATGACTGCTCATTGCAAGATGTTGCAGACGCAACAGAACTATCCAGAAACACAGTGCGCAAGGCTATAAAAGAGATGCTGGAACTTAAGATCATAAAGCCGACAAGAAATGTGGGCAAGGCCAAGCTGTTCCAGATAAACAAGGAAAACGAATACGTAAGGCACCTGATAAAACTAGACATCAGCTTATCAAAGCAGCATTCTGACACGCTAGAAAGAGAAGTTCAGGTAATAGCCGAGAAATAGTCGAAATGCAAAATTAGGATGGCGGGCCCGGAGGGATTTGAACCCTCGACCTCAGGCTTTCTCTGGTTTGGCCTCCGAAGGCTTCCGCAGACTGAATCTACTGCGCCCTGATCCAGCTAGGCTACGGGCCCCTAGACCACACTGGGTATAGGCAACCGTTAAATTATAAACCTTAGCGCGCACATCCATGATTGTCTCTGATAGCAAGCACGTATCTGTCATGTTTTCTCTTCTTTAACTGGATGTTTTGTTCTCGGCATTGCGATTATTTCCTTGACTTCAAGCTTCATGTTCTTGTCGAAGAAGGTTGCTGGATAACAGGGCTTCATGACTACTGCTGTGTCAGCCCCTCCACCATAAATTCCTGCACCGGCAATTACAACTATCTCGGCATTGGTTGATACCGCTCCGGCGTCAGCCGCCATCATAGAGACCTCAATACAAGTCTTGAAACCTTCACCTAGAATTCTTAGCGTCTCTTCAATCACAACGCCTAGCGTTGCTCCTCCCCACCTATCGTGGATAGAAGCATCGATTCCCATGAAAGCGTTGGTGCAACGCTCAACGATTATGGCGTTCAACTCTTCCAACCTCTTACGGTTGTCTTCTTTTAACTGTGGCCACCGCATATCAGACCATTTTTGCACATAAGCGCTCTGAGTTACAACGACGACTTTCACACCAGTACCCGCAAAAGCCTCAGCAACCTTCACGCCTGTTGAACCACTTTCAGAGGCGACAACTACATGTTTAATCTTCAATTCCTCAACCTTTTTCTTTGCCGCGTCTATAACTTCTTGAGTATTCTTAGGACCAGGTTTATCGAATAGATAAATGTCTTTCACCACTTTGCCCATAGGTAGTCACCTGACAGCTCAAACTCTATGTGTCCCATAAGTCTTTTATCACGTGTTCCAAGCCTAGGTTTCGCAGGGTCTCGGGTAATGGCTTTCCTGTTTCCATGTCCCATCCCATGAGGCGGTAATAGTTTTTCAGCATCTCCTCCCAATGGGGCACTATGCTTTTGCCCTTGGAAGGACCGTCTACAGGTGTTGAACCATACCGTGCTGATGGTTGGTCCAGCTCCCTTGTTATGCCGGCCCTGATGTTGAAGGCCTTCATGAGGTTGACGGCTCTGAGACCCACCCTCTTCGCCTCTTCGGGCGTGAAGTTCCATCCTGTGACCGCGCTGACAGCCTCCGCCTCTAGGACCATGTTCATCCTTCCGTTGAATCGGCAGACGACCAAGGAGTCCTCGAAAACCATCATACCCTTCGTCTCAGCCACGGCTGTAGATACCTCCATCGGGTAGCCCGGCCCTTTCAGCTCCTCTCCACCGAAATATGATCCTGTCGGACCTGTCTCGATGGTGCCCGTGCTGGAAACGCAGGTGTCAAACATTTCGAACCATCTGGTTCTGTGGTCATGGCCCCGAGGAGTGTTCCCCTTCGCCGTGTATATGGCGCACTTTGCGGCCTCGCCGCCCACCTTCTGGGAAGCCCTCATTACACCTTCCGCCAACAGGTCTCCGACCCCTCGCCTGTATGCGATCATGCCTAGGAGTTGTCTCACACCCTCAACGTTACCCCAACGCACCTCAAGTCCGTCCAGCTGATCCTTGGTGAGAAATCCCTTTTCGAAGCATTCCATTACCCATCCCATCAGCCACCCAGCCTCATTATTCTCTAAGCCGAGGCGGTCGGTCAAGCTCGACAGCATCATGGCTGAGGAGATGTCTTCCAAACCGATGACGGGACCCCAAGCAGCCAGCTGCTCGTACTCGGGTTCCTCCACGACCATTCCCTCGTAGGGGCCCTCCGTTATCGTCATCATGGTGCTGTGGGTCAGCCTGCAGGCCCAGCACGGGTTCGGTTTCGGCCTGAATTTTTTACGGATGTACTCCTCGCTGAAACCGTCAATCTTGTCCTCCGGTGCGCCCCAGAGGCTAGTTAGATAGTTTTTGATCGGAAGAGTGCTCATCTCCGACTTGTAGCTGCGGTAAACGCCTCCCACCGTCCCTGTGAAGGTTTTCACGTTTTGGTAGAGTTCCTCTGTAACCTTCGCAAGTTTATCTCGGTCCTTGACTTCAACCGTTTTTTTCCCCCTTGAGACGGCTATGGCCTTCAACCTCTTCGAACCCATAACAGCGCCCGGGCCGTTGTGTGATGCTGAGTGGCCCTTCTCCGCAAAAACGCCCGCAAACCTGACTTTATGTTCACCTGCAGGCCCGATGGACACCACACTCAACTGTCGATCCTTTTTTCCAAGCTCTTCCTTCAGCAGGTCAACGGTCTCGTAGGTGTCCTTTCCCAGAAGGTGGCTGGCCTCCCTCAACTCAGCTCCTCCTTCATGGATGTAGAGGTAGAGCCACCTCCTAGCGGCGCCCTGCACGATCACACCGTCGTATCCACAGAACTTGATGTACGCTCCAAACAGACCGTTGGCCTGAACAGAGGTTGCCCCATTTGTAAGCGCCCCCTTCGTCACCAAGGAAAAGGTGCCAGAACCTCCAACCCTGGTTCCCCCGAGAGGCCCTGAAGCCAGAATCAAGCGATTTTCTGGGTTAAACCAATTTATTTCTGGGGGTACCTCATCATACAGAATCTTAGCCCCGATGCCGGTTCCCCCAACATACTTTCTCAATGTCTCCTCGTCGAAGACGACTTCCCTGGTCTGCTCACGGGTTAGATCCACCCTGAGGAACTTACCGGCGTATCCACCAAAACCTGACATGTTTGATCACAACAAATATACTGTTCATCTCATTTAAAATTTGATCAAATAAAAGGGATTTGGCTGGGGGAAGAAGTAATCCCAGAAATCGCTCCAAGCGAAGAAAGAGTCAGGGTGATAACGCTCTCTTGGAACAAGGAAGACCCCGAAGAAGTAGCCTCAGCTGAGAAGAAATTCAGAGAGTACACCCGTAAAGGCTGGCTGGCGTTTGTCGTGACAACCGACAACAAAAAGAGGCAAATATTCACCTTTAACCCCGAGTTCGAGAGGATCCAGCTGGTTCCCCTCGTTGAAGGCGGGTAATAGCTTAACATATGTACTTTGACTGGAAAGAAAGGTTGGAAAAAACGGCGTTCCTGATCGGTTCAGTCATGTTCCAATTTGGAGGTGTCCTGTGATCTTCTTCAGGGTTGCGATGGCGGAGAGGACGGCGAGGGCGCTGGTCTTAGGGTTGAGGTGGGAGGGCACGTTCTCGGTGCGGACGGTCAGCGCACCGAACTCGCCTTGGACAGTGACCTCGTGGATGTTCCTCTGGATCGTGGGGTCCACCACCACCTGAACCCTAGTCTTCTCCGGCCCTACGCCGGCCAAGCTCAGAGCCGCGGCCACGTTCACGTTCTCCGGGAAGAGGCGGCAGGCCTCCTCGGCGGGTCCCTCGTAGATGACCGTGGGCTCCCCTATCGTGTCCAAGTCTATCTTGTTCTCCTTGATGTAGGGGGCACCCCTGAGGCCCTCGGGAGGCTTTCTAGTCTTCAAGGCGACTTCGTCTATCCTGCCCATAGCCGCGGCCTTCAGCCCGTCGAGGCCGGCTATGGCTCCGGAGGGGAGGTAGACCCTCCTCTTGGCGCTACGTGTGAAGGACATGATCTCGTTGGTCAGCCTGCTGTCGACCAGGGCCCCTTCGCTCATGACCATCAGGTCCTTTCCGGCCTTTAGCGCCCTCAAGGCATACTGTCTCACCGCTTCTTGGGAGGCCGCCTCTATAATCAAGTCCACGTCTTCACACTCGATCAGTTCACGGAAGGCCTTCGCGACCCTCGGTTTTTCGTGCAGCTCTCCCGCCAGTTTCCCAGACTTCTCGGTCTTCAGGTCGTAAACGTAAACCAACCGGGCGTCTCCGGCCCGGCCTTCGTCAATAGCGTGGGCTAACACCGTCCCTATGGCACCGCACCCCACCAGCCCCACTCCCAACCTTTCGTTCCCTTTCATACGAGTTTCATTCCGGGCAGCTGTTGATGACGTATCCAATCGTGGAGAAGTGAATACATAAACCTTGTAATATAAAGGTGTGGTTTAACTAACGAGGCTCCAAACTCTTATGTGAACGAGTCCCTAGCTGGGCGCCGTTGAGGTTCGCCTCGAAGGAGAGAGGTCAGGCTTCGACGAGGGTTTCTGTGCTTCTCACGCCCTCGATGGAGTTGATTTGGGTGGTTCTCTCCCTTAGGGTTTTGTATCCGTCTACCTCGAGGAACGCCACGATGTCAAACCTGCCGTAGGTGAAGTAGACCTTATTGGCGCCCTCCAACCTTTGAATTGCTTCTAGGATGGCGTCAGCCTTGGTCGGCACCAACTTTATCAGGATGCATGCGTTGAGCATTTTTATTCCTCCTTGTGCTGAACCTCAACAAGGGTCTCGGTGAAGACCACTCCGGATATCTTGCCCATCCTGAGCACCGCGTTCCCTAGGGATATTAGATCAGGGGCCTCAAGGTCCACCACCGCGTCGAATCTACCCAATACGGGGAAGACCCTCTGAACGCCTTTGAACCGTTTAATTCTCTCCACGACCCTGTCAAACTCCCCGTGCACAGACCTTATCAACACACACGCCGATACCAAGCGTCGCACCTCCAACACACTACTTAAAATAAGATGTAAGTTAATAGCGTTTCTCTAACAATGAAAGAAATACCCAGATACCACCAATAAGAATAACAATCATACTACACAGCAAACAGTTAGAACAATAGACCTCAACTCACTCATGAATTCTTTGCTCCTTTTCATCTTGATAATCTTTGTAGAGTTTTGCTATACCCATTACCCATACAGTAAACAGGATTATTACCACGTAAACACCATAAGGTATTGTGGAAGCAGCTATTAAGAATAAAAAGATGAAGTAGCCGAAAATGGCGTAATCCCATCTAAATGGCTCATAGCCTACCGCGCGTGTTATCATTACGCAGTAAGGTATTGTATAGGCTAACAACGGGACCATTATCCATAGTATTAGTAATTTTTTAGGGCTAACCTGTCGCTTTATTACTTTTGGAAACTGAGCGCCGTAATGTCTTAACAGATGATAAGCCAATATGAAAAGTATTCCCGTTACCCATATTAACGATGTGGGAAATTGTATAAAATATGATCCAAAGCCAAGTAAGAATACTATTGGATTCGGAATATAACCTACACAGGCAATCATAAAGCAGACGTAAAAGCCATTAAAAAACGCTGGGATCAGAGACCAATATAACAACCATCTAATTGTTTTTCTCAGTGTGACGGAGAAGACATCTTTTTCCTTTTCTTCGTTGTCCAACTGGATCTCACAGTTAAAATTACTATTTATAAAAGTTTAGTATAAAAAGCTTATATCCCGCGCATGATAAAACAACCGTTTAGAAAGGGAGAGACACATATCGTCAATAGGGCATAAAACATAAAAGGTTAACCTCGCTATCGTTTTATCCGTGATTGTTATGTTTGAAGAAGCGGATATTGAACCAATGAAGAAGTATGACGATGTGTTTGTGGCCGCTTGGACAGGGCTTTTAAATGCATGGGAAAAGGAGGAGATATTACTGAGAAACGAGGCTGACTTAAGATGTCACTTGTTCTCGGAGTGTTTAAGGCTTATGAAGGAGAGAAACTTTGAAAAACCATATGAGATTTCAGTTGAGCACGCTCTGAAGGGAAGGCTGAGACCTGACTTGACTCTGGGTTATCAGCCTATATCGAGAGAAAAAGGTGAAAGTTGGACAGTTGTTGTGGAAATAAAATGGATTGGAGCTACTGACAAGGTAACTAAGGGTGAAGTTGAAACGGATATGCGTAAACTTGCTGACTATTCCAAGGATAATGCAGGAGTCTTATGCTATCTACTGCTGATCGACGAAACTAAGCGATATAGAGATGAGCTCAAACAAGAAAAATTTGCTCTTGTAGAGAGAAGAGCAATAAAACCTTTCAATGTTGAAAAAGACGCCTTGCTATATGGGTATAATCCATAGCGAATGTAAGTTAATAGCGCCTCTTAATAGCGTTTCTCTAACTCAGTGAAACGGAAAGGAACAGGGGGCACCGCGGCCAGCTTCCTTTCAAGGGTTTCAGCGTGGAAAAGCTGGCTTAGAGGAGTTATGTGATGAGGGGGAAGACCTCGTCGGTGACGTATTCGATGTAATCTTGGGGGGTGACTTTATTGAAGATGACTACGATGGCGTTCCGGGTGATGCCTACCACGTGGCCGCGCCTCTTGCTTGTCATCACGATGTACCAAATGTTTCCGCGGCTGGTATACTCGTCGAAGAGAGTTGTCTCGATGAGGTCCGGCCCGTACAGGCTGAGCTTATCCAAGTTGGGGATGCCCATGCCCTCGAAGAAGCTGACCTTAGTCCCCTCAGGGTTCTGCTCGTGGAAGGACCGAAGGGCCTCCGGAGGAATCTCCGCCTCGCCGACGTAGCCCTTCCTCTCGAAGAGGAGACGGCTGAACTCGTTGGCAATCCTTCCCGCTGTCCATTTCTCCTGCAGGACGGTGAGGAGGATGTCTTCCTTCCGGGCGGTGAAGTTGAAGGTGGCCTCCGTGGTTTTAGGGACGGGAACCCTCTTGCCCCGGTGGTAGACGTAGGTGACGGCGTCCTTGGAGTAGAGGCCCGAGAGGCTCTCTTCCTGCTCGGTGAGGTTTGTGATCTCCGTGACTAGGTCAAACTCGTACTGGCCCTCAGCAAAGTCCTCCACCACCCGGTACCCCCGAAGCTTCCCCGCCAAGTCGGTGAACACGGGCGTCTCCCTGAGCTTGAAAATCTTACCGGGCAGAACCAACTTTGCAGCCTCAATAGCAATATTTGGTGAAGGCCTTTAATATCTTATGCCTCTTGCTCTTCCGATTCCACCTTCTATTTTCCCATCTTCCCTCCGACTTTACTGAGCGCGGGTTTTTCAATGTTAGGGCTACTTTGAGGCCCTTTCCTCTGCGTCGCATTTGACTTAACAAAGGGATTGGTTAGAAAGATAGAGAAACCGTAAAGGCTACTCTCAGTAGTGGATCTGCCCCGTCTCCTCCAGCCTCTTGTGGAGCTTCTCCACGGCCACGTACACCTCCTCCTCCTTCCTGGCGCCGGTGCAGACCAGCTTCCCGCTGGCGAAGAGGAGGATCACCACCTTGGGGTCGTTCATCCGATAGATGAGGCCGGGGAACTGTTCTGGTTCGTAGAGGATTCGCCCGCGCATCTTCTTCTCCGTCTCGTACACGCCCATGAGGTCCACCCACCCGCTGAGGTTGGCGGAGGCCACTACGTTCTGCATCTTGACCTTCGGCCCGCCCACGATGATGATGCCCGCGTCCTTCAGCCTCCTCACCACCTTCAGCAGCGCCCTCCTCGCTTCTTTCTCCGACCTCGCGCCGGTGCAGACCATCTTGCCGGAGCCGAAGATCAGGGTAGCGGTCTTAGGGTTCTTCAGCCGGAAGACCAGTCCGGGAAACTCCTTGGGCCGATACTCCACGTCGGGGAAGGCCGTCACCACCGCGTTCAAGTCGATCTTATGCCTCAAAATCCCCGAGGCCACCACGTTCTCAATCTTAACGTTGGGTTTAACTGACATCGGAGCCCCCCCAACCATACCCAACCAACCTAAAAGTATTACCAGACCCTTATATACTGTGTGTCAGGCTCAGCGAGACAGGAGGCTGACCCGTGGAGTTCCCGGAAAGGGTGTTCACCCTCCAAGAGGTGGAAAAGGCCAGGAAGCTCATCCTAGAAGGGCACAGGCACCGCCTGAGAGTGACAGGAAGCCCCCCGTTCAAAGAAAAGGTAAAAGAAGCCCTGAGCCTCATCAGAACAGCCGGACACTACGACTTCCTCCGAACCTTCATCAGGGAAATCACTGAAATCGACGGCCTCAGCCAACTCAGAGAGGCCGACGCCGCCATCTGGGCCAACATATACGCCGTCGCCGACCCAATCAAGGCAGCCGGCTACCTCATACAGAAGGCGCAGCAGATGAAGGACTACTTGGAGGGCGAGCCCTACGTGGGAGGCGCCGGGGAGGCCAGGGCAGTGGAGAAGCGCATCCAATTCCTAGAAGAGCTGAAGAAACGGAGCAGGGATCCCTCCATAAGAAAACGGTGCGGAGAAGCCCTGAGGCTCTGGGACGAGAGCAGGTTTCTGTGAGGGAAAACCGAGGAGGGCAGCGAAGGTGAAAGGGGGAGTGAAGTTCTGTCCCCGATGCGGTTCGAGGAAGGTGAAATGGGCCACTCTGGGAGTGTGAAGAGTGCGGCTACCGCGGCGCCCTCATCCTGGAGGACGGGGAACTGGCAACAAAAATTAGGGAAGAGTACTTGAGGAGGAAGGCTAAAAATTCCAGTTAACAATTCACGGAAAGTGCCAGTCCTCCATCATTCCCCCCGGCGCAGCGGACTTTTCCCTCCCGTATCGGCACAGGGGCTTTGTCAGATGTCTCTGGGATCTGGGAGGAGCCACGTAAAGTCCCGTCTTGATTTCTCGGTGGCCCTCGAAGGCCTTCTTCTTCAGCTTGGGGGAGCGGAAGGCGCATCTCTTGCACCTGAACCCCTTCTCTTTACCCATGGACTCCATTCTTTTGCCGCACCGGGGGCATGGCGGGTTGCGGAAAAACACCTTGGGAGCCAACCTTAGGACCTGCATCTTCTCGAGGTTGATGGTGGTCGGGCGCCCTGAGGACGGCGGACGGACACCGCCACAAGCCTCCACTAGGTCTCCAGCGATCAGCCTCTTGGCGACTCTTCGAAGGGGTCCCGTAGGTTCGTAAGCCGCGCAGTCCACCCGCCCGGTCTCGTCCCTAACTGAGAAGATGACGTGGCTTCCAGGGATGACCCAAGGTTGGTCTTCCACGACCCCCCTCACGATTACTGACTGAAAGGGCTGCATACCTCCTATGGACTCCACCTCCCGCAGGTGGGCGTCAGTTCCATGGTTTGTGCGGAAGATGACCCACCGCTCCACCTCCTCCTGCGGTTGAACCATCCCGAAAGCCCGCTTCACCGCCTCCGGGGTTTCCCCTCGGATGCCGTATAGAATGGGATCAGGCCCCCTAGGGGTGATGAGAACTCGGCCCGTCTCGGGGTCCACGTTGTTGAAGGTGAGGGGTGCCATCTTCTCATCCATATCCACCACTGAGGAAACAAGCAGTTTTCGAGGGGCTCCACGGTTTTTCGGTATCCGATATGCCAGAACCTCAAAGGTGTGATCCTCCTCCAAAGTCTCGCCGACCGCGGCCAAACCGCCGATGATGCCGCGACCCCCCTTGAAGCCGACAGCCTCGCCTCTAAACATCCTGAGAAGCCTCAGGGCTTCCTTCATCTTCACCACGCCCTGAATTGTTCTCTTAGCGAAGTCCCTGATTTCTTGGGGAACGTCTTCGTTGAAGAGGAAGACAGCTCCCGGGTCCGTGCCAGCGTATTCCAAGTCTGCGTTCTCCTCGACGACATCCACCACCGTTTCCACGACTTCTCTGACAAGGTCCTCGGGGCACCGGACCCTCAGGCAGAGGGCCCCGTTTCCGCGAGTCTTCCATGGAACGTTAGGGTTGAGCCGGACGAGGTTGGGATAGTCGGTGAAGGAGACCCCCAGCCCCTGAAGCTTCTCCACGAGGAGGGCGGCCACGTAGGTGGTGCATCCCATCCTCGGAGAGTCTGTGTCGTCGAATCCGATGTGTATCTGGATCATGGGCGTCAACCCGGCGCTCGCGGCGTATCCGTCGGTGGGAGACCCTTCACTTCGCTGAGAAGAACGTTCTTTGGTGATCCTTGAGGAAGTCAAAAGAGGGGTGGTGGCTCCTCCGTCACTCGATGACGGGCATGGTCAGGGTGGATCGCACCTTGCTGAGGCGCCGTATGCGCCATGTCACAATCTCCTTGAGTTCGTCCATGGATCCACCCTCGATCTTCGCCACGATGTCGTAGACGCCGTAGACGGTGTGGGCCTCCTCCACGCCCTTGACCTTCTTAATCTCCTTGAGAACCTCTGCCTCCGCCCCTATCTCGGCGTTGATCAACACGAAAGCCACAGGCATCAACAATCCCTCCACACCTTTATGAATCGATACAGCTAAAATACTTTTTGTCCCATAGGGTTAGAGGTGAAGGACCATGACAGTTAAGGGGATGATAACGAGCAGGGAGATGCACGCCCTCGAGACGAACGCCGAATACTTCGGTGTCTCGAGGCTGCAGATGATGGAGAACGCGGGGCGGGGCGTGGCCGAGGAGATAGCCTCCAGGTTTACACCCGAGAAGGCGAGGGTCGCCGTCTTCTGCGGTCTGGGAGGGAACGGGGGAGACGGATTCGTGGCAGCCCGCCACCTGGCAAGTTTAGGCTTCAAGGTTGACGTTGTCCTCGCCGGGAGAACTGGGGATGTCGTGGACGAGGCGGCTCGAAAGAACTGGCTCGCCCTGCAACCCCTGAAAGACGTCATCCGTTTATGTGAAGCGTACGATTCTGCGCTCATTCCGGAGATCGAGGCCGAGGTGGTGTTGGACGCCCTGCTTGGGATAGGCTTGAAGGGGGCCCTGCGTCCGCCGGTCTCCAGGATGGTGGAGGAGATCAACAAGCTGGATGCGTTTCGAGTTTCCGTGGACGTGCCCACGGGAATCGACTCGGACTCAGGCAGTGTCTTAGGCGACGCCGTGAAGGCCCATCTGACAGTCACGTTTCACAAGGCAAAGCCCGGACTGGAGAAAGCGAAAGATTACACGGGGGAGGTGGTGGTGAAGGACATTGGGCTGCCCTCTGAGGTTGAGCGTTTTGTGGGTCCCGGCGACGTGTCCTTGGTCGTCAAGCCTCGTCCCCCAGAGGCCCACAAGGGCCACTTCGGCAGGCTCCTAGTGGTGGGGGGAAGCGAGGTCTTCTCCGGGGCTCCTGCTTTGGTGGCCTTGGCGGCCTTGCGAGCGGGCGTGGACTTGACTTTTGTGGCGGCTCCGCACCGGACGGCGGACGTGATAGCCTCCATGTCCCCTAACCTGATCACCGTCAAGCTGGAGGGGGAACACCTCAGCCCACGCAACACAGCGGTCATTCGGCGGCACCTCAAGACGGCGACGGCGGTTGTGATGGGCCCCGGTTTGGGAACCCACAGGGACACCCGGGAGGCCGTGGAGGAGCTCCTAGTGGTGATAGAGGGAGAGAAGGTTCCGTTGCTGCTGGACGCGGATGGGATCAAGGCCTTTGCCGAGTTCAAGCGGAAGGTGAACCTGCCCCTAGTGTTGACGCCCCATGCCGGAGAGTATCAACTGTTGACTGAAAAGGAGCTGCCGGAAGGCCTAGGGGACCGGGCGGAGGGGGTGCGGAAGACCGCCAAGGAGCTGGGCGCGGTGGTCCTGCTGAAGGGGCACGTGGACGTGATCTCCAACGGCGAGCGGGTCAAACTCAACATGACGGGCAACCCGGGGATGACCGTGGGCGGGACCGGGGACGTCCTCTCCGGGATCGTCGGGGCCCTCTTGGCGCAGGGGGCTGACCCTTTCGAGGCAGCCGCGGCCGGAGCCTTCGTCAACGGCGCCGCTGGGGACTTCGTTCGGGAGGAGAGGGGTTACCACATGGTTTCCACGGACCTTCTGGATTGGATTCCCCGGGTCATGGATGACCCTATGAGTCACTTGAGGGTGCGGGGCGGATAGGCTAGTCGACCGTTGCCTCGAAAATGGTGGTGAAGCGGCTGGGTGCAGAGTCGGAGGCTTCCAAGCCCTTACCTGTGAGGCTGTTCGTCTATCACCTCAGGCAGGACGACCCGAAGAAGTGCACAGCCCTGAAGCTCGGCAGGTTCGGGTTAGTTAGGCTCCTTTACCGCCTAAGGGACATACCCCTTGGGACGGTGGTCTTGGACCCCTTCTCTGAAAGGGCTTTTTCCCCAGCAGACCGTGGTAGGGTACAGAGGCGGGGGCTGGTGGCCGTGGACTGCAGCTGGATTCGGGCCGACGATATCTTCAAGATGAGGATGCGGGGTTCGCCTAGGTGCCTCCCCTACTTGGTAGCCGTGAACCCAGTGAACTATGGGGTGCCCACTAAGCTGACTACTGTGGAGGCCTTAGCCGCGGCCCTCCATATCCTAGGTTTCCCCGGGGAGGCTCGGCGTCTGTTGTCCCTCTTCAAGTGGGGTCCCAACTTCTTGAAGGTGAACCGAGGGTACCTGAAAAGCTATTCCCAGGCGAAGAATAGTAAAGAGATCGTAGAGTTACAGAGAAAGTTTGTAGGTTGAGGTTGGCGTGCTGGCTGTAACCCGCCTTCTGTTCATGACGGCATTCGGCTGAACGGGCTACCCGCGCCTTCGCGCAGCCTCATAGGCGCCTATTTGCCCTTTCACCCTGCGGGTCGGCCGTTTCACCGTCCCCACCCGCGTCCTCGACGCCTTCAGGGGCGCCTCACGGTCCTCTCGTGGGTGGGCGTACCGTTTCTGTTCCGGAGCCGGGGTTCTCACCCCGCGCCTTGCGGCGCCGCAGTTCTGCCCGGTGGGCGGAGTTTCCTCAAGCGCCTTTTTTGGGCGCCCGGAAGCCGTCCGCCAGCTCGCCAACCACCAAACACTGAGAAGGGGGTCCGGAATAAAGGTTTTGGAGCCTCGACGGGGGAGGGCTGTTACTTTTCGGCTTCGTCTGGATAGTGTAGGAGGGTGCTGTTGTAGGTGGGGTCTGGGCCGATTTCGTTTCTGGTTTGTTCTACAGCGTCTTTTATGGCCTGTTTTTCGGTGATGAGGTGTTGGAGTAGGGTGAGGGTTGCCTGGTCGGTGTGGTCGGCGGAGACGTGTTCGTCCCAGCCTATGTAGGCTTTGGCGCCCTTTTCCACGAAGGCCTCAGCCATCTGGATTCCTGTCAGCCCGTTGCAGCCCATCATGATGACTATGGTGTTGTTGAATCTTCCTTTCATGGATGACCTGACGAATTCTGGACTTACGCCGAAGTAGGTGGTTCCGCCATGAAAGTACATGACCGGCACCACTCGTTCATTGTATTCGTCCAAGAAGTACTTTCCTTGCCTGTAAAGTTCTGAGGTGAAAAAGGTGCAGCGGTCAGTGTACTGGCCCTTCTCTACCAGTAGGGCGGAGTGCACCCTCAAGACGATCAGATCGTAGCCTTGGGAGGGAAGATTCCGATAAAAGTCAACGGTGACCCTGTCACCTGCATAGTAGTCCACTGTGAAGTTAGCCTCTTCTAAGATGTCCGTGAATGTTTCTTTGAAGTTTGGGTTGGGCTGTGTGAGGCTGAGTTGGTCGACTATGGCGGCTGTCAACGAAGACTTCTGGTTCGACTGTGGCGGGTGCAAGAGAGCATTATAGGAGAGAAAGGCAAGGACAAGGATGAATACAACGACGGAGACATAGCCAATCCTATCCAACCAGGCAACTCGCCTCTGCCTCTTACTCTTCTTTCCCTCAAGTCCCATCATTTTCACCATGCAAGGAAAGTCTCCGTCTCCATCAAACTCAGGAGAGAGCTTAATTTAGTTCTTTTGGTGCTCAGTTCAGTGTTTATTAGGCCAGTCTAGTGTCTTACTGTTTCAACTGAAAAACCCTCTTCCACGCCACCCACGAAGTCCTCCCACGCCTCAACCCAAGCTTATTCCAAATCATCTCCGTTTTCAGGTTAACCCCTAACCTCCCACATGCACATATCCCGATGTGGATAAGACAGAATCGAAGGGTTACAGGACAGGGGAACTTCTTGCCCAGCATATTTGGAGCATATTAAAACTATAGGGGTCTAACTCTCCATGTGCGAGGGGAAAGCCAGCCGACAACCATGCCAACAATCCTCCACTAAAACATCGTCCTCCTCCCCCCGCCAAAAACGTCAGAAACATGTTAGAAGTATACAGATAACCCGAGATAATCAACTGTCCGCTAGATAGTCAGGCTTGCTCATGAATGTCTATAGACCCCCCTCCCTCCAAGTCAGAAGAATAATAACAAAATACAACCAAAAAAAGACAGAGCCCAAATACACTAAGTTTATTAAGTACCAAAACAAGATAATATATCCGCAAGGACGCCTAATTCTACAAAAAGGCGGAATTGCGCGCGCGCAAGGATGCAGCTCCCGACCAAACAGGATCGAGGAGTAAAGGGTGAAGTAAGCCCAAAAGCTTACTATGACCACCAAGCAGAGGACACCACGCCAACTAGACAACGCCACCAAATAAGCCTGACATGCCACGCCGCCTGGCGAATGGCTAGGCTTGAGCGCTGAAGAAGGGCGCGGCAAACTGCGAAAAGCCTCGGGTAGGCGCATGCAGCCTTAGATCCGAGGATACCCGAATGAGACTTCTTACCAAGGACTCCCACAGGAGTCCAAGGTGCTCCCAAATGGGAGCGGAAACCCCCTGAACTGAAGCATCTTAGTAAGGGGTGGAAAAGAAACCAACCGGGATTCCCTAAGTAACGGCGAGCGAAAGGGGAAAAGTCCAAACCGAACCCCACAGGGAAACCTGCAGGGAATGTGGGGTGTGGACTCAGCCTCCTCCTAACCGACGAAGCCGAAGTGGCCTGGAAAGGCCCGCCAAAGAGGGTGAAAGCCCCGTAAGCGCAAACCGGAAGGAGACGGGCCGATGTTCCCGAGTACCATACCTTGGTTTAGGTGTGGGAAGACGGAAGCCACCAACTTCCAAGACTAAATACGCCTCAAGACCGATAGCGCACTAGTACGGTGACGGAAAGTTGAAAAGCACCTCGGAAGGGGGGTGAAAAGAGCCTGAAACCAGGCGGTTACAGACGTGTGCAGCCCAGAAGGACAGATCCCACCCAAAGGAAACCGCGGCAACGCGGAAAACGAGGATGGAGGACCAGGGTTGCACAATCCGTCTAGAAACACGGGCCGGGGAGTTCACGGCCATGGCGAGCCTAAGGGTTCTCAAGCCCGAAGGCAAAGGGAAACCAAAAGGCGCACAACCGGCGCAAGCTGGCGAGGCGCAGGGTCTGAAAGGGCCCGAAGTCACGGCTGTGAGACTAGAAACCGGGCGATCTAGCCCTGGGCAGGGCGAAGTCAGGCGAAAGCCTGATGGAGGCCCGAAGGGGTATTGACGTGCAATTCATTCCTCAGACCTGGGGCTAGGGGCGAAAGACCAATCTAGCCCGGTGATAGCTAGTTCCCCCCGAAGTGGGTCGCAGCCCAGCCTCGAGCGAGGCCACCGGTGGGGTAGAGCACTGATTGGGAGTTAAGGGGTCGAAAGACCCCGCCTCTCTCTCAAACTCCGAATCCACCCGGCGCCGCAGACCTTGAGAGGCGGGCCCTAGGGGGTAAGCCCCTAGGCCGAAAGGGGAACAACCCAGACTGGGGTTAAGGCCCCCAAGTGCCGGCTAAGTGTCAAACTGAAGGGCGTCGTCAGCCTCAGACAGCGGGGAGGTAGGCTTAGAAGCAGCCACCCTTCAAAGAAAGCGTAACAGCTCACCCGCCGAGGCTTACGGCCCCAAAAATGGACGGGGCTAAGCCGGCCGCCGATACCCTAGGGCGCGGCTCAGGCCGCGATCCGGTAGGGGGGCGTCCCGACTGGGCGGAAGCTGGGCCGTGAGGTCCAGTGGACCGGTTCGGGATTGCAGATCCCGGTGGTAGTAACAGCAAAGAGGGGTGAGAATCTCCTCCGCCGAAAGGGCAAGGGTTCCCCGGCGATGCGTCGTCAGCCGGGGGTAAGTCGGTCCTAAGGCCGATTCTAACCGAGCAGGCCGAAAGGGAAACCGGTTAAGATTCCGGTACTGCGGGGGTACACGCGGCGACGCAGGCCCGGCACCTGACGCTTCGGGGTAGGCCGAGCGGGATCGTCGTCTCGTTTAACCGTTGAAGCCTGGGGAGTGCCGTAACGGCGAGAACCAGGTGAAGGCGGGAATAGCCGCCCGTTTAGGGCGGTTCGGTCGATCTCTAGAGCCCGTGAAAAGGGTGCTGGGAAGGATCCTCCGCGACCGTACCAAGAACCAACACAGGTGTCCCTAGGCGAGAAACCTAAGGCGTGTCGGGTGCACACCAGGCGAGGGAAATCGGCAAGTTAGCCCCGTACCTTCGGTATAGGGGGTGCCTGCGGCTTTGGCTTAGGCTGGAACCGCAGGTCGCAGTGGCAAGGGGGGCCCGACTGTTTAATAAAAACACAGGAAGCCGCAAGCCCGAAAGGGTGTGAACGGCTTCTGAATCCTGGCCAGTACAGGTACCTGAAAACCGGGTTCAACCGGTCCAAGGGCCTGCAAACGCCGGGAGTAACTCTGACTCTCTCAAGGTAGCCAAATGCCTTGTCGGGTAAGCTCCGACGCGCATGAATGGAGCAACGAGGTCCCCGCTGTCCCCGCCTGGTACCCGGTGAACCTACATAACGTGGACGAACAGTCCACGGACTCCCAGCGGGAAGAGAAGACCCCGTGGAGTTTTACTGCAGCCTGTCGCTGGGGCGGGGTTGCGGATACAGAGCGTAGGCGGGAGCTGCTGATCCCGGCCTTTTCGGGGGCCGGGGAAGGCGACCTTGGAACACCGCCTTTCCGGAGCCTTGTCTCTTACCGGCGCGTAGGGCGCTGGGACAACGATTGGTGGGCAGTTTGGCTGGGGCGGCACCCCCTTGAAAAGGTATCGAGGGGGCCCTAAGGTCGGCTCAGGCGGGACAGAAACCCGCCGCAGAGCGCAAGGGCAAAAGCCGGCCTGACTGAATCCTCCAGAGCAAGGGATTCAGGGGCGAAAGCCTGGCCTAGCGATCCACCAGGTCCCCATTGGTTGGGGCTGATGGCGACAGAAAAATTACCCCGGGGATAACAGGCTCGTCGCGGGCGAGAGTTCCCATCGACCCCGCGGCTTGGTACCTCGATGTCGGCTCTTCCTATCCTGGCCCTGCACAAGGGGCCAAGGGTAAGGCGGCATGCCTGTTAAAAGGGAACGTGAGCTGGGTTTAGACCGTCGTGAGACAGGTCGGACTCTATCTGCTGGGAGTGTCGGCTGCCTGAGGGGAAAGGGTCCCCAGTACGAGAGGAACGGGACGCTGCAGCCACTGGTGTACCGGTTGTCCGACAGGGCAATGCCGGGCAGCCACGCTGTGATGGATAAGGGCTGAAAGCATCTAAGCCCGAAGCCGCTCCCGAAAAGAGGCAGCCAATCCTAGGCGTGAGACCCGGTGACGGGCCTCGGTCTGGGACAAGGGCTCTCATAGAAGATGAGGTTGATGGAGTCGGGGTGTACGCGTCAAGGCTTCGGCCGAGACGTTTAGCCCGCGGCTCCCAATCGCCCAAGGTGTCGGGCTGAAAAAGTGGTTGTTGTCTGGGCGATTTGGTGGTCCTCTGCGCCTTGGTGGTTTCCCTTTGGTTGCGGTTTCTGGTTTTGTCTCTATTTATATCTCTGATCTGGAGGGAGGGGGGGTCTATTGACATTCATGAGCAAGCCTACTCAACCGCATCATAGGGCTGTCTAGTGGACGGTTGATTATCCCCCGGGTTTGTAGGCTTCTAACATGTTTCTGATGTTTTTGGCGGGGTTGTTGGCTGACCTTCCTCTTGCACATGGAGAGGACTATACCCTATATTTTAATATGCTTCAAATATGCTTCTAATATTGCTGGCAGAGAAAAAGGGGGCTTTATCTTCTCTAGGGTACTTTTAACTTATTTGGGGATGGCGCTTTAACCTTTTTGTGTGTGCGTAGGCCTGTTATCTTAGTTCTTTGATTGGGATTCTGAACTCTGTTTGTTTGTCTAGGCTTTCTAAGCGAATGGTCACTGTTTTTCCGCTGAGTCGGGCGTAGAAGTAGTTGAATGGTTTTTCTTTAGTGATAGACAGGCTGTCGGCTTTCTTTTCTTTCAGAATCTTTAGGATGTCGAAGATTTTCCAGCCCATCTGTTTCTCAAAAAGGTGTAACTGTTCAATTAGATCGTCTGACAAGGCAAAAGTGAAGTCCTTCTGCACTTTCCGAGAATAAAGCTTGGTTACCGACAAGGCTAAACAACCTTAATCGTCTTTACACTCCTTATTGGATGTCGCTTCTTTTATACAAAAAACTTTCTATGAAACAGCACTACCTCAGCTGGATAATGTTCTACCTTTTTCTCTATCTCTACGTTAACAGATATATTTAAGAGTCCTATCATTATTGTTGGTGAAAATTGCGGTTTAATGAATACAGTTATCGTCACGGGAAAGAGATTATGCTCCTCACGCATAGGACTGAACTAGACGAGATTTTCTCCATTCTTAGAGGTCTTCCCAGATTCCCGCATGGTCGAGAGAAGAACCGGACCGTCAAAGAATACATTGCTTCAGAATTTGTCAAATTTGGCTGGAACAGAGAAGTTCCGATTCCACTGGGCACAGGTAAGGAGGACTATTGTGATCTTGTCAAGAACAGAGTTGCATTAGAGCAGAAGTATTCGAGGTTTGAGATGTTCTTCCGTGACTTCTTCAGGTTCATGCTTTTGTATGATCAGCGAGAGATCGATGTCGGTGTGATTATAACTTATGATAAGATGGCCTTTCGTAACTGGGGAACTGGAGTACGCCCTTATCGTTCTGCAAGGGCATCTCTGCAGCGTCTCATTGATTTCTTAGAGGGCAGATACTCAACCGTGGTTAGAATCCCACTTTTGTGCATAGGAATTGAATAATGAAAAGGAATGTATTTATCAGAAACCAATTAACTATCTAATCAGCGTGTTCTGCCGTGATCAACGGGTGGAGGAGGTCTTGAATGCCATACGTGTTCGTTGTTGATGAAAGGAACTTCAAAGAGTGCATCAAATATGGGCTCTTTGGTGTTCCAAATACGGCAAGAGCTTACAGTCAAATATTGCAGGTGAAACAAGGAGATAAACTGTTTGTTTATATATACGGCACAAAGCGGTTTATCGGGGTTTATGAAGCAAGTTCTGACCCCTTTACTGAAATGAGTCCGGAGAAGGGGCCGTGGATAGGAAGAAGATGGGACGAGCGTCACGGATACTATCCTCACCGCATCAAATTTAAAATTGTAAAAAACTATAGAAGCAGTGTTGGTGTCGAAGAAATAGAAGACCTAGATATAGAGATTAATAGGAATACATTCAATGGAAGGAGCGCCGTATACATTACTGATTATCAAAGAGAGAAACTTGAGGAGTTCCTGGACAAGAGGAACCCGGGGGGTGGGGTGAAATCTGTCGTAGAGGAATTTTCCGTTAACCCTACAGTCATAGACCCATTTTCTCTTAGGGGTGGACTGGAAGCGAGGCTTCAGATATTAATTCAGAGAAATATGGACAAAATTGAAGAGGGGCTACAAGTGGTGGACACCTATTATAACTTAAAGAGCTTCCTGGGCTACGCAGGACAAATTGACATTCTGGCAAGAGATATCAGGACGAACTTTGTGGTCATTGAGATAAAAGGAGATGATGCTCCTCCGGAAGTCTGGAGTCAGCTTTTCGGTTACTCACATGCGATACGAAGCACGCTTGCTAGAAAGGAAAATGTTGATGTAAGATCGATGCTCATTTGCAAAAGATTAAACCTAAGAACACTCTACTCTTATCCAGAAATTAAGATTATAATAAAAAAACCAAACATGCTTCAGCTGTTCAAGTACTATTTAAGACCCGACTTCTCCTCTATAGACTTCAAAGAAGTTGAATAGCAGTAGTTAAAAGCAGAGTTTTGACTGTATAGGAATAAGCTTCATTACATCCTCGCTTGGGAAATATGCAAAAATGGAATTAGGAATGGGAAAAATGAGATTAAGGAAAGCCCGTTTTATGTCCGGGCAAAACATATACGGAATAACCGAAAAAAATTTAAGAGTGCATCAATTATATAGTACTTATGGTTCAATCCGCTAAAATTTACATAGTGAACATCGACATCCCTTTTGAGGAATTGCACAAAAAACTAGAATCCATACATCAAGTTGATGAACGAAAGATTGGCGATGAAACATATACACTTAGGACAATGGTTAGAGAAGTTCATTGGGTACGAGAGAAAAACATTACAGGAAATTTACTATATGAACAGCTACAGGTTCTTCCTCAAATTGATGAGGAAGGAAACAAAGTTATCCAATATTTTCCAATTGTGAATACAGTTCCATTTGTGATTATACCAGGTTCATTGTACTTTCTTCCATTTGCTAAGTATAACTTGGCAGAAACTGCGGCTTCAAGAATAAACAAAGCGATTTTTGGAAAAGAAGATCACATATTAAAATGCCCCTTCACCAGTATTATGGTAGAAGGTTTTCTACGACAAAATCCTCACACAATCTATAGGTGCAATTGGTCTGGATTGGACATACCTGGCATTGATAAAGCGGGTCTGGGAGGAGCAGACGTAGAACGGTCATCCGACATGACGAGGTATGATAGCCACCGTGGAAAAAAGAGTTTCTTAATATTGAATTTGCGAGAGAACGGTTGGGTTATTGGGTTATCCGCTGGCGGGTCCGTTATTTTCTACACTGCCCTTAAGAGGACTGATATGGTGAATTTCATAGAAAGCAGAATCTTGCCTCTACTCTACTAATAATAATAGGTTATTATCTTCTTCAAAGTTGATGTTAATCCCCTAACTGCATGTCCATAGATTGTTATACCTTTTTCTGAGAGATCAATCTGGTATTTTCCTGCTACTCTTCCGCTCAAGGATGATAATTCCAATTTTGATAAAGCGCCAGTGAAATGGTATAGTTTACTTAATTTGCAACTAAGACTTTCTGACGACCAAACACCAATTAGACCAATTAAGGAATTTGTCAAACTTATTACTGTTTGCAGAACATCTTCAATATATCCATGAAAGTCTCTATAACTACATTTCGTAGGAACCAAATCTGCTTGAATAAATGAAATGATCAATTTCTCTTCTCCATTTTCCTCAATCTTAGAATAACTAGGATTGATTTTTGTGATTACTTTATTTTCTTCATAAGTAAGTTGAAAAATCAAAGAATTACCTGATTTTTCCAAAAACTGAAAATCGTCTTGGATCAGTTTTTCCCTTATTATATCCAATAAGTCTTCTTGGGGGTTTTCTATTTCTTTGGTTTTCATTGTGTAAACGACTTCTATAGGTATGTCTCGTACCCACTTCCAAAATTTTTTAAATTCATATTGAATTTTAAATCTTAAATTCTCGCCAAACGGCAAAATTTTGAGTACGACATCTTTTAATAGATTAGAAAATAGCCCCACAAAAAATGCGATTATACGCCCAATGTAGGTGTTTGTCATCTATGCTCACTAATTTATCTGATGTGGCGCTCCTTAAAAATATGTTCTTAACTTTTTAAGTTCTTAAGTAGTTATGTTTCGCGCGTCGCATTCTAACCTTCCCACCTATCTGCCGGTGATGACGGATGCACTTGTAACACACTGTTAACGTCAGAACTTAATATTAAGAGAACAACTGTGGTGTCGGCTTGGGCGCTTTTTCCCCTCCAGCCGGCTTCTGTAGGCTTTTTTCTTAGGAGGTGATCCGGCCGCAGGTTCCCCTACGGCCACCTTGTTACGACTTTTCCCCCCTTGCGGAACCTAGATTCGACGCGGCCACTAAGGACCGGGCCTCATCCAAGCCCCACTCGGCTGGAACGACGGGCGGTGTGTGCAAGGAGCAGGGACGTATTCACCGCGCGGTGATGACACGCGGTTACTAGGCATTCCACGTTCACGGGGGCGGGTTGCAGCCCCCGATCCCAACTGAGACGGGGTTTAGGGATTACCTTCACCTTTCGGTGTTGGAGCCCATTGTCCCCGCCATTGCAGCTCGCGTGTGGCCCAGGGGATTCAGGCCATACTGACCTGCCGTGGCCCATTCCTTCCTCCACCTTCTCGGTGGCGGTCCTCCTAGTGTGCTCGGGCTCCACTGGGGCCCGGTGGCAACTAGGGGCGCGGGTCTCGATCGTTGCCTGACTTAACAGGACACCTCACGGCACGAACTGGCGACGGCCATGCAGCACCTCTCAGCTCGTCTGGCAAGACCTTCAATCTGGCCTTCATCCTGCTGTCTCCCCCGGTAAGGTTCCCGGCGTTGACTCCAATTGAACCGCAAGCTTCACGCCTTGTGGTACTCCCCCGCCAATTCCTTTAAGTTTCAGCCTTGCGGCCGTACTTCCCAGGCGGCGGGCTTAATGGCTTCCCTGCGGCACCGAGGCGGTCCGTAACCGCCCCGACACCTAGCCCGCATCGTTTACAGCTGGGACTACCGGGGTATCTAATCCCGTTTGCTCCCCCAGCTTTCGTCCCTCACCGTCGGGCGCGTTCTGGCCGACCGCCTTCGCCACTGGTGGTCCTCCCGGGATTATAGGATTCCACCCCTACCCCGAGAATACCATCGGCCTCTTCCGCCCCCTAGCCAGGCAGTATCTCCCGCAGCCCGACGATTAGGCCGCCGGATTTAACGGAAGACTTGCCTAGCCGGCTACGGACGCTTTAAGCCCAATAATCGTCCCCACCACTCGAGGAGCTGGTATTACCGCGGCGGCTGACACCAGTCTTGCCCTCCCCTTATTCCCCCGGCTCATTACACCGGGGAAAAGCCATCCTCAGCAGACGGCACTCGGGGTAACCCCGTCACGCTTTCGCGCATTGCGGAGTTTTCGCGCATGCTGCGGTCCGTAGACCCTGGGCCCTTATCTCAGTGCCCATCTCCGGGCTCCCGCTCTCGCGGCCCGTACCGGTCAAAGGCTTGGTGAGCCGTTACCCCACCAACAACCTGATCGGCCGCGGCCCCATCCTTGGGCGACGCCGAGAAGCATGGCCCCAACGCCCTTTCAGCAAGGAACCATTCCAAGCCTCCTCACCCATCGGGAATTAGCCCCAGTTTCCCGGGGTTGTCCCCGTCCCAAGGGTAGGTTAGCCACGTGTTACTGAGCCGTTTGCCGCGCCTCGACATGGCCCGAGACGCTCGGCTTGCATTGCTTAGTCCTACCCCGATAGCAGTGGGGTCCGGCAGGATCAACCGGAGTTGTGGAGAAGCTAAGCCGCACAGGCCGGCTGGAATTGGGGAATACGCCAAGCCCAACTCAGACCTGAACTAGGCCTCAGGTCTTCATCCCTTGTCCCCGCAGCCGGAGGCCAAACCATCACCCAAGGGCCCAACGCCCCTAACGTCAGGTTGACGCCGCCGCAAAGGCCGCGGGCGTTCTCAAACCTATCCACTAGGCACTGTAATTGTTAGTTTCCTATTTAATAAACCTTCCGAGCACCGGTGCTGATACGTACTCGGGAGCTGGATAAGAATGATTCACGCGGGAGCTAACGAAAAAGCGTATATGCTATGAGAGAAAATGCTAAGAACGAGGGGAATGTGTTGGATAAACAAGAACTGTTACATTGGGTCGAAATGCATGATAGAGAATATTCGTTTGGGATACAGAAAGAGAAGGAAATCGGTGATAGACTTAGGTTAACTAAAGAACTTATCAAGTCTGATTTGAATGAGATAATTGAATGGAAATTTGAAGGTCGAAGACTAGAAGGAAGAAAAAGGCTAGAGTTAAATCGTGTAGCAAATATTGACGAACAAATTCTAAAGAAAGTCTCCAATTTTGTATTCAACCTAGATACGAATCAAGATATCTATAGAATTAAACTCCTTTGCGTATTCAACGGCGTTGGACCAGCAGTTGCAAGTACCATACTTACATTCTTCGACCCCAAGAACTACGGAGTATTTGACCTCCATGTTTGGCAAGAAATATTCCATGAAAAATTGAGTCAGTATTCCTTTCTGAATTACCTCAAGTTGCTCTCGAAATTAAGAAAGATTGCAGAGGATTACGGTCTGCAAGTAAGAACTGTCGAAAAAGCATACTTCAAAAAGAACTATGACAGAAAATAATGAACTACTAGCTAGAAGCGAGTAGCTCCTGAATGTGAATCAAACATGTTCAGCTCCCGCCTGAATCACTTGCTTAAAGCTCCCAAGAATGTATCAGAACCCGAGCACCTTGATTTGAGAAGAACTACAGAAGTTTCAGTTTCCCCAAGTCTCTGGCTTCACGGTTGAACGATCTTCCTCCAGTAAGTCTTCGCATCCTGGACCGCCACACTCCTCTTCACCGCCTCCCTCAGCTCCTGCGGCGTGTAGGCCAGAATCTCGAAGGAGGTGTCCTTGGGGGCTAGGTTCCTGACCTCGCCGATCCTCTTGGGCATGCTCTTCCCCTTGAAGGCCTCGGAGACCACCACCACGTCCACGTCGCTGTCTTCTAGCCAGTCACCCTTGGCATAGCTCCCGAAAAGGTACAACTCAGCATCCCCGTAGGTCTTCCTCAGGGCCTCGTGCAGCGCCCTCAGTGCCTTCTCAACCCTCAACGGCACCTTTGAACTCATCTTCAACACGCCTAACAACTTTTCCCGCTAACTTTATGGCCTCCTCTGCTTGGACTCTGGTTATTCCCGTGGACGGTCTCATAAGCCCCGCGTTCGGATACCTAGCTATGGTGTAGTAGGCTGAGAGTTCCCCGAGCCTCTCAACAACCTCACCCGGCAGTTCCAGCCTCTCCCCAACCCCCACGTAAAGCCTAGTCAGGTCATGTGTACGCGGCGGCCTCCGCCTCCCAACACCCATCATAAAGGCCTTCAATGCCTTCTCAGCCGCCTGCTGGGCCACAAAACACGCCCAGTTGTAGCTTCCACTGCCCAAGGAGAGCCTCGCGTGTTCTAGGTCTGCCTTCGCCTCCTCCAGCCAGTCCAACGCCTCCGACCTGACAACCATATCAGCACCCTGAACATCCGCTAACCTACGCAACCAAAGAGAAGAAGACTTAATCGCCTATTTATGCCTTAAGACAGCACGGCATCTGAACCCAGAGTCTAAAGAAATGCTTCTAAGCTTGTCTCCTCTTAGAGGCTTTCCACTAATTTCTTGATTCTGTTGAGGCCTTCCTTTATGGTCTCGAGGCTCGTAGCATAGGACAGTCGGAGGTAGCCTTCCCCGTACTTGCCGAAGCAGTCGCCGTGGAGGACGGCCACGTGAGCCTTGTTCAGGATGAGCCTCATCAGCTTCTCGGACTTCATGCCCAGCTTCTTCACGTTAGGGAAGACGTAGAAGGCTCCGCTCGGCATCTTGCACGAGAAGCCCCTGATGGAGTTCAAGCCGGAGACTATGGCCTTCCTCCGCCTGTTGTACTCGTCCACCATCCTTTTCACGGAGTCTTGGGGTCCCTTCAGGGCCTCCACAGCGGCCTTCTGCACGAAGGCGGTGGCGCAGGAGCAGATGTTGATCTGAAGCCTCACCATGTGGACGATCACCTCAGGGTTGGCCACGGCGTAGCCCAGCCTCCACCCCGTCATGGCGTAAGTCTTAGAGAAGCCGTCGATGAGGATGGTCCGTTCCTTCATGCCGGGCTCTGAGGCGATGCTGTAGTGTCCTCCCTCGTACCTGACCTCAGAGTAGACCTCGTCAGACATCACCCACAAGTTCTCTTTCCTCGCGATGTCGGCCAATCCCTCTACATCTTCCTTCAGGAGGCTGGAGCCACAGGGGTTGTGGGGAGAGTTGATCACCAGCAGCTTCGTCCGGTTCGTCACCCTCTCCTCCACGTCCTCCGGCCTAAGCCTGAAGTCGTTCTCCTCCCTGAGGGGAACCGCCACCGGAACCGCCCCCATGTACCGAACCACCGACTCATAAATCGGAAAAGCCGGATTCGGAAGGAGAACCTCCTCCCCCGGGTTCACCGTGGCCAAGATTCCCGTGAAGAGGCACGGCTTAGCCCCAGGCATCACCACCACCTCCCGGTTCGGGTCCACGTCGATCCCCCGGTTCTCGGAAATCTTCTCCGCGATGGCCTCCCTGAGTTCTAGGATTCCTGGGGCGGGAGTGTAGTGTGTGAACCCTGCCTTGAGGGCCTTGGAGGCCGCCTCCTTGATGTTCTGAGGCGTGTCGAAGTCGGGCTCCCCGATCTCCAAGTGCACTATGTCTACGCCCTTCCTCTCCAGTTCCTTGGCCATGGCGAGGACTTCGAAGGCGGTCTCGGTGCCCAGGTTCTCCATCTTATCCGCGAAGGAAAGCTTCCTGACCATCAGGACCAAACTCCACAACCCCCTACGAGGTCTTAGGGTACTTAAAATTTTTGACGTGCGACATTAAACACCCAAAATCTTACAGAGGATGTGAACGAGCAGAGACCACGAGACAGGAAAGATCGCTGAAACAAAGGGGAATCCGAGGGGCTGTAAGCAATTCTGTTGGTGGACCGGGCAGGATTTAAGCCTAAAAAAAAGTCTTCAAGTCTACCTAAATCTACGACACTGGATTCTCTTGGCTACTTTCTCTCACCATTAGTAGTCTGGCGCTGTGAGATCGCATTAACACTTGAACATACTCAATTAACATTTTCAGCTTCTCGACTCCTAGAAACCTTTATTAGTGTGACTATGGTATGAATATGGTGGGAAGAGAAGATGGTCAAGAAAATTGGGATCTCTCTTACCGAAGAAATAGATAGAATACTTAAAGACCTTGCGGCCGAGATGGATTTATCGAAGAGTAGATTGATAGAAACTTATCTCAGAGAGCATCCTCTAATTAAGAAAAGGCTTTCTGAATATAGGCTGGTTGAAGCGAATCGCTGCAATCTATGTGACAATGAACTAGGTCCAAACCAAGTGAAGATTGACACTCCAAAATACGGCGTAGTTTGCCTTGATTGTTGGTCAGAAAAAGTGGGAGAGTTCGTTGAAAAGCACCCCATTTCTGACAGAAAATCATACGCGCAAAGTTAATTCCATGGTTGCCGAGTTCCCCCAGTAATCGTCGCGATATCTTCGAATCACTTTGAAGCCGAAGCTTTCGTAAAAATCAACATTCTCTTCGTCAGATTCCAGAGATATTTTGTTATATTCATACTCTATTGCTTTCAAGATCGTGAACCTCATCAATTCAGTTCCATATCCTCTTCTCCAAAAACCTTCACGAATCCCTACTCTACTTAGATAAAGAAAATCTCTGCGCTTCTGAATGCATAATACACCAATAACTGTTTCGTCATCGACCAAAACATAGGATTCGTAACTTCCCAAGCGATCCATTTCAAGGTAAAAGGTTAGGTTAAGGGCTTTTCCATTAGGATCAAAATCGAAAGTTCTTTTGCCTGTAGAAAAATCTTGCCGACAATCTTGTTTCCTTATTCTTCGAATCGTAATCAATCGAAATCCTCAGTATGAGGGGTTTAGCGCTTTCCTTTTTTAACTTTATATGAAAAGTAAAAGCCAAAGGTTGGTGGACCGGGCGGGATTTGAACCCGCGACCTCTTGAGGTCTTGGAGATTTCTCGTGCAAGTCAAGCGTCTGCACCAGCGCCCTCCCGCGCTGTTCATGCCAAGCTGAACTACCGGCCCGACCGCAACCCACCTAAAAAGGAACGGCACACATATAAAAATCCTTTCCGCCCTGTTTGAGAGCAGTGAAGAAGTGCGTGAAGCCATTCGTTGAGATCCTTGCCGGTGGAAGAAAAAGCTTAAAGTGGGGGTTCCGTTTCAGTAGGTTGCCGCGGCCGCCGTAGCGTATCCCGGTTAAACGGTGTTCCGGAGAGCGCCCCGGCCTGGGGGGCAGAGGAAAGCCTTGCCTCGGCCACTGGAGCCGGTAGACGGGGTTCAAAATTGGGGGGGTTGGTCCCCTCTGATGGGTTTCCCCGCGGCGGCCCCACATCTCTTGGGAGGTTTTAAGTTTTAATAGGGTCCTGACCACTTTATGTGTTGGAGGGGGGCCTTGGTGCCGGATGTTTCTCCTGTGGATTTGGCGGTGGTGGAGTCGGAGCTGAAGGGGAAGACCCTGCTGGTGTACTGGTACCTTTTGGGTTCCTCGGGCTCCACGGTGGGGGTCAGGGAGGTTCAGCGGTCCCTGGGCTTCTCCAGCCCCAGCGTGGCCGCCTACCACCTAGACAAGCTTCACGAGTTGGGGTTGGTGGGGAAGAGTAGGACGGGGGAGTACTCTCTGGAGCAGGAGGTGAGGGTGGGGGTCCTGAGGCTGTTCACTAGGCTCGGCCGCTTCTTGGTTCCCCGCTACCTTTTCTACTCTGCCTGGTTCTCTACGATGCTGACCGTCTATCTGGCCCTCTACGGACAAAGCGGCTGCGTACACAACGTGGTCGCCGTCCTCTTCGGCGTTCTGGCATGCCTCATCCTCTGGTTTGAAACTTTCAGGCTGTGGAAAAAGAAACCGTTCTAACCCATAGACGGGCTGTTCTAAAGTATAGGTTTAAAAACAGCATTTCATTCTTTCAATAGATGGTGGCCGAAGCCGTGAAAAAACCCTTAGCACACCTGTTCGCGGGAATCCTCTTGGGGACGGTGATAACAGTCTTACCATGGGCCTTAAACTACTCTCTCTCTCCCCACGTCCCTGCATCGGGATGGGTCGAGTTCGACTCACTGGAATGTGCTGATGCAGACTATCAGGGCCTTCTGGGAAGGACTGAACCCAGGGAGATAAAGATCAATGGCTCCATAGGGAAGTTTCCCTCAAGCCTAGTGTACACGGGGTTACTGTCCGCGGCTGGCCTCGTCTTGGCGTTGGGCGTTTACTCAATTTCTAAAAAGAGGATGAGAAACCTAACGTCGCATAAACCAAGAGTAAATCTAATTCCCAATGGAGCCTAGATCTCGCAACTAGATTTTCCCGCTGACCAAGTCGGCTGCGGGCTGGTCTTACTTCCCTACCTATTCACGAGAAACTTGCCTTAATGCACGGCCTGCTCCGAAAAATTTATATGGATGGATAATCCAACCACCCATCTTGGTGTTGACGGTTGAGGTTGTCCACACGGGACCTAGGATTTGTTGTCGCCATGTCCGCACTAATCGTTTCTCTGAATTACGTTATGTTTCCTCTTTTTAATGTGAAGTTTATGGACCTGCTGGTTTTTGTCTCCGGTTTCTGTTTCGGCAGTCTACCCGGAGTCTTAGTCGGAGTTTTCACCTGGCTCGTTTACGGGACCCTGAACCCCTTGGGTCTTTCCCTTCCTGTTCTAGTTGCCACCACCCTCGGCGAGGCCGTCTTCGGCTTTGTCGGGGGTCTCTCCAGACGTTTCGGTTTGCTAAGGGTTCCCAGCGTCGCTAAAGCCGAGCGCAAGGAGTACTTGGCCTCCGGGGTTCAGATGGCCCTGCTGGGGTTCCTCTTGACTTTCTTCTACGACTTCTTCACCAACATCGTCTTCGGCTGGTCATGGGGGTTGCCCATTGTCGCCGCCCTCGCCAGCGGGGTTCCCTTCGCGGTTCTGCACCAAGGATCGAACCTAGCCTTCTTCCTTTTAGGAGGACCCGCCTTGATCGTCGCCATCCAGAAGGTTGCCCCGAAAGAGATAGAGGTGACGCCCGTCCTAGCTAAGGGCGGCTTAGTCTGGATTTCCGTGGGCTTGGTCTGTTCGACTGTCTTTACCTCCATGTTTGCGTTTTACTACCATGAAGAGTACACGCGAAATTTGGCCTTGTACAGGAACACCCTGAAGGATTTGGATGCCGTGACCGTTCGAGTAAACCTGTTGATCAACTACGGGAACGAGACAAGGGAGTGGCACAACGCCACCAGGGTTCCTCTAGGCGCTTCCTTGCTTAATGCCACGTTGTCGATGGCCGATGTGAATTATACAGTCGGCCCCTTCGGCGCCTTTGTCAACAGGATCAATGGTGTAGGCGGAGGCAATAAGTACTGGCTTTGGTGGTACTGGAATTCGACTTCTTCCGAGTGGATGACGCTGCTGCAGGGTTGTGATCAGTTTGTTCTTCACAATGAGGACACAGTAGCGTGGTACTACACCTCTGAGTGGAATAAACCGCCCACATAACGTCTCCACCGACGCGTCAGTATATATGCGAGAAGAAACCCTGTATAATCTAGGGTTCATAACAGTGAATTCCTTAGAGACGCTGGAGCGGGTGGCGGGGAGGGTGGCGCCCGGGAGGAGACCCTCCTTCAACGTGACCCACGTGTTCAGAGCCTTGGAGATCATCGGCTCAGAGGAAGCAGTCGGCCGAGGGAAGCTTTCGAGGCTTCTAAACTTGGGGGAAGGTGTGACCCGGACCTTGGTGAGACACCTCGGGAAAGCGGGAATAGTGAAGGTTTCCAGGTCTGGAATCGCCCTTTCAGACTTCGGCAGAAAGGTCTATTCAGACTTAAGGTCTAAGATCGTTGGAGAACTGGAGGTTCCCAGCAGCCCCTTGACGGTGGGCTCCTTCAACGTGGCGGTTCTCGTGAGGGACGTAGGCCACCTGGTGAAGTCCGGCTTGGAGCAGCGGGACGCCGCCATTAAGGTGGGGGCCCTGGGCGCCACGACCTTGGTCTTCAAGGGGAACAGGTTGACGATGCCCGGCGTCAGCGAGGAGGTCTTTCGAAACGCCAGGCACATAAGAGACCTAATCATGGCCGAGTTGAGGCCCAAGGAGAACGACGCCATCATCATAGGGACCGCCGAGGACCGGCGGACAGCAGAACTAGGGGCGAAAACGGCGGCTCTAGAGCTCTTGAAGTCTAAGAGGTAATAAGCCGAGGAAGAGAGCGATTTTCCATTTCCTTTCTTCCTCCACGAATCCCAGGAAGCCTTCTTCAGTCAAGGCTGCTGCTCCGATCGTCGGGATTACACCTCGTTACTCTAGGTGAAACTTGAATTGAACAAACACTCCCATTGAAGGGTAAGGAGCGTTGACGTCACGGAAGCATACATGAAGGGAATTGTCCTCTCCCCTCTTTAACGCGTCAAATGGGTCCCATTCATAACTGCTCCAAAAGCCTCCATCATCATCGTGAATCTCGGGGAAGAGATAAGGAAACTGAATCTTAAACGTATAACCCTCGTCAGGGTCGAACGTGCATTCCTGGGGCCCCTGTCTCGGTGGCACTTCTGCGAAGCCAAAAAAGCCATGTTCGAGTAGAATTGCTGAGCTTGGGGCTGGGGCTGTCATGTTATTTGCCCAGAGCCCGTAGGGTTGGTCTCCATAGTCGATGTAGCCGTTCTGGTTGTGGTCGAAGACCAAGCCTATGTAATCCTCATCATCGTAATCATCATCATTGACTTTAATCACTATTGATATATTTCCCGTCTCCCATTCGATGTCGATGCCGATTTCAAGGCGAAGAGTTCCCTCGACCACTTTCTGGGTGTCGGGTCCCCAGGTGAAGGTGAAGTTCTTCCAATCGGTTTCTCCGGTTTTCGCAGGGTTTGTTTCATTGTTTCCCGGGAGTCCCCACTGATTTTTGCTGACTGCCACGGCGTACACGACCGCCACCGAGCCGATTAGAATTGATAGGTACATGACCATGAAGAAACGGAAAGACCTAATCGCTTTCAAGTTACACGCTCCCTTAACCACACGCACCATTAACTGTTTTTATTTTGGAGTTTATAATTCTATAGTTTAGAACACTGTCGGTTGTGTTATGTTTCCCCCACACAGTCATATATCAAAGAAAATTTGAATATTACTGGTGTTATTGATGTTGTGGGTACGTTAAATGAAAAGAGCGGTTGGTCAATCGGATAAGAGGAATGTAGTTGAAGCGGTGCTGATCAACGAGAAGCTGAGGAGGAAGGCTCCTGAAGGCTGGGACAGCGCCAAGGTGATAAGGGCTTGGAGAAGCAGAAGGCCCTAGCCGACGCTTCCGTAGTGGCGAAGATTTTCCCTTGAGATAGTTATTTTTATATTTTGGTTTTTGGTTAAGTCGGTTGCGAAGGCTTGAGTTGTTGGGGGTTGGTTGGTTATGGCTTCCGTCAGGGAGGTTCCGACCAAGGCGAGGAGGTTCGAGAGGATCGGGGCCCACACCCACGTCAAGGGCTTAGGCCTAAACGAGAACTTGACGGCTGTGAAGGTGAAGGACGGCATGGTGGGCCAGGAGAAGGCGCGGGAGGCGGCGGGCCTGGTGGTTCAGATGATCAAGGAGGGCAAGCTGAGCGGGAAAACCATGATCCTAGCGGGTCCCCCAGGCACGGGGAAGACGGCCATCGCCGTGGGGATATCCAAGGAGCTGGGGCCTAACGTTCCCTTCATCCAGATGAGTGGGAGCGAGGTGTACAGCAGCGAGAGGAAGAAGACGGAGATCCTTCTGGAGGCTATAAGGAGGTGCATAGGGGTGGAGATTCACGAGATGCGGAAGGTCTACGAGGGGGAGGTCACCAGCGTGGACGTGAAAACCGTTCCCCACCCCTATAATCCTTATCAGAAGGTGCCTGAGAGCATCCGCCTGGGCCTGAAGACCACCAAACAGGAGAAGACCATCGAAGCCGGGGCCACCATCGCCCAGCAGATCATCCAACAGAACATCTCCGAGGGGAACGTGGTCCAGATCGACGCCGAGACCGGCCGGGTGGCCAACTTAGGCCTCAGCCTCGAAAGCACCAAGGGCAAGACCTACGACGTGGACACTCGGATGAAGGTCCCGAGGCCCTCGGGCGAGGTCCTTAAGGAGAAGGAGTTCGTCTACACCCTCACCTTGGCGGACATGGACGAGATCAACGCCCGGCAGAGGGCCGGCGGTTTCTTCTCCCTCTTTATGGGGGGAGCCGAGACCAAGGAGATCGACACCGAGGTCCGAACCTTGGTGGATGAGCAGGTCAAGAAGCTCGTAGACGAGGGGAAGGCCTTCATCCACCCCGGCGTTTTGTTCATCGACGACAGCCACCTCCTAGACTTGGAGGCCTTCAGCTTCCTAGGCCGGGCCATAGAGAGCGAGTTGGTTCCCATCATCATCCTGGCCACAAACCGGGGCCTCACCACCATCCGAGGAACCGACGTCAAAAGCCTACTGGGCTTCCCCCTTGACTTGGTGGACCGCTCCGTGATCATAGGAACCAGCGAGTACGACGCCGAGAGCATTGGGGAGATCCTCCGCATAAGATCCCGCGAAGAGAAGGTGAAGATGACGAAGGAGGCCTTGGAGAAGCTCACCCAGATCGGGGCCAAGAGCAGCTTACGATACTCCGTCCAGCTCCTGAGCTTGGCCGCCCAGAACGCCAAGGCTATGAAGCATGAGAAGGTCTCCGCCGAAGATGTGGAACGCGTCGACAAGCTCTTCATGGACATCGGCGAGGCTGCCCAACACCTCAGAGAGTACGAAGAAAAACTCATGTACCACTGATCTCTTTTTCTCAGGAGGTACCGAGAAGTGCCCGAACGGAAGCGAAAGAAGAGGATCGACATCTTCGGTTTTGACGAGGAGGACTTCTTTTCCGGTCGGAAACCCCTTGAAGGAGGATCAGGATACTCCATGTCCGTGACCTACGACGGCACGGGGAAACCCGTGGTTCGGGTGGAGACCCGGGGAGACGTGGACGCGGCGAAGTTGAGGAGGGACATAGAGCAGAGGTACCCGGGGGCTAGGATCGAGGGGCTGGAGAAGAAGCCGCTGATCAGGATAGTGGACGAGGAGGAAGGGAAGGAGGACAAGGGGAAACCGGCGAAGGGCGAGAAGAGGTGGCGGATCAAGGTAGAGTGACCGAAAGCGCCCTTGGGACTCCAAGGTTTATCTTCTACACCATGTGGATTTTTCGGATGGCCAAGTCGAGGGCTACATCCTTTAATAGGGAAGGCCAACAATGTTGCATCTGCAAGACCGCAACGTGGGATAGGAAAGATGAGTGAGAAGGAGAGGAAGGAGAAGGCGGCGATCAGGCCCCCGCTGCTGCCGAGGAGGCCGGGGACACCGGAGGAGGGAAGGTGGCCTTCCCCAGTCCCGCTGCCCGCGGTCCCGGTTGAAGACGTCGGCAGGTTGCTCCGGCAGATATTGGCGCGGCTGGACGGCATAGAGGGACGCCTAGACAGGATAGAGAAGATTTTACAGGGGAGACCGCCTACTCCATAAAGCCGGCGACGTGGAAAGCCGGGAGCATAACTTATCCCTTGCCGCTAAGACTTGACGCCTCCACCTGTCCGGTCTCAAAACGTAAGGCGCCATTTTTTGACGTGTTCACCCGTGATAGAGATGGGCTGACGGCACTTGGGACACTTTTTGTCCTCGGTGACCTTGTACCGGAGGATTCGGGAACTAAACCTTCGGATGAGGTTTTCTCCACAGTTGGGGCAGTAGGTGTTCTCGTACCGGTGGCCGCGAACGTTTCCCAAGTAGGGGTAGAGGACCCCGGCTTCCTTGGCCATCTCGTAGGCCCTTTCCAAGGTCTCCACCCTGGTGGCGGGATTGTGAAATTGGTAGGCGGGGTAGTAGCGGGTGAAGTGAAGGGGCGTTTCGGTTCCCGCCTCCTTCAGGTGCCTCTCTATCACCTCCCTCAAACACGCATCGTCGTCGTTGACGCCCGTGACCACCAGGTTCACCACCTCCACATGGAGCCCAAGCCTCTTGGCCTCCTCTATGTTTCGCCAAACCTTCTCCACGTCCGCCCCTCCGCAGTACCTCCGGTAGGCCTCCGCGTCCCCCTTCACGTCCACCTTCAGCCCGTCTAAACCTGCCTCCCTCAGCATCTCCAAGGCCTCCAAGGTCATGTACCCGTTGGAGACGTAGCAGCAGTAGAGGCCCCTCTCCCGGCCCAACCGAAACACCGGCAGAACCCACTCCGTCAGAACAGTGGGCTCCTGAAAGCTGACACATAACCCGTTGTCCCTGGCGCGGACGGCCGCCTCCACCACCCTCTCCGGCGAGATATAACTAGCCTTGACGGGGTCCGGCGGGGTCTTTGAGAGGTGATAATTCTGGCACCAGACGCAGTCGAAGTTGCAGGACCAGGTGGAGAAGGTGAGGGCCGTGGACCCGGGCCAGTAGTGGAAGAGGGGCTTGATCTCGATGGGTCGGCTCTCCAGGGCGCTGAGGCCCCCGTACACGAGGGTGTAGAGCCTGCCCTCCACGTTCACCCTGGTCTTGCAGAAGCCCTTGTCGTCGAGAGCCACCACACACCTCCTCTCACACAGGCTGCACCGCACCCTCCCTTCCGAGAGACTCTCATAGAGTAGAGCTTCCTTAACCGTAGGGTAACGCAGTAGCTCCCGCACCTTCAACCCTTCAGGCTTGTGACGGATACTATTTTATTGCCTCTCGATAATAAATCATTAAAACATACGAAGGAAACCGTGTTAGCTGTTCATGGAGGATGTTCCCGTGGTCAAGATCCAAAACAAGGAGAAGCTGATCGACAACGCAAGGTCTCCCAAGGACCGAGAAGCCCGAAGATTGGCGCTAGCAGGCCTCGAAGCGGCCCTAGATGCCGTGGACCCCAGGGACGCCGTCAAGGCTAAGGTCGCGTTAAGGGGAGACCTGTTGAAAATCGATGGACACTCCCTTGATCTCAGAAGGTTCGGAAAGGTCTTTGTGGTGGGAGGAGGTAAGGCCAGCGGCCTAATGGCCGAGGCCCTAGAGGAAATACTGGGGGACCGCTTGGCGGGCGGGGCCCTCAACGTCCCTCACGAGACCCTCGGCCGGTACAAGACCCGCAGGATCAGGCTTCAGGGGGCGAGCCACCCGGTTCCCGACGAAGCCGGCGTGGAGGGGACGAGGCGCATCCTAGACTTGGCCGGTCAAGCCGGTGAGGGGGACTTAGTGATCTGCTTGATCTCCGGGGGTGGTTCGAGCCTGATGCCTCTCCCCCGTGGCGGTGTCTCCCTCTCCGACAAGCGGAGGGTCACTGAGGCCCTGCTGAGGTCTGGCGCCACCATCAACGAGTTCAACGCCGTCCGCAAGCATATCTCGGACTTTAAGGGCGGGTGGCTGGCGAAGAAGGCCTACCCGGCCACCGTCTTCAGCCTGCTGCTCTCCGACGTGGTGGGCGATCCCCTGGATGTCATAGCCTCGGGTCCCACCGTCCCGGACACCACCACCTTCGGAGACGCCGTCAAAGTTTTGAAGAAGTACAGGCTGTGGAGGGAGGCCCCGGAATCCGTCAAGAAGGTCCTCCTCGAAGGCGAGAAAGGATTGATCCCGGAAACCCCGAAGGCAGACGATGAAGCCTTCAAGAAGGTGCACAACATTGTAGTGGGCAACAACCGCTCCGCATGTATGGCCGCCTACAGCAACCTCCGGAACGCCGGCCTCAACACCCTACTCTTAACATCCCGCATGGAAGGGGAGGCCCGACACATGGGCACCATGCTCGCCGCCATTGCCCGGGAAATCTCGGCTTCGGGAAGCCCGGTTGCGAGGCCCGCGGCCCTAGTCATAGGCGGGGAAACCACGGTGACAGTCGTCGGCGGAGGCGTTGGAGGGAGAAACCAAGAGATCGCCCTAGGAGCCGCGCTGAAGATGGACGGGATAGACGGTGCGGCCTTCGCCTCCATCAACACCGACGGGATAGACGGACCCACCGAAGCCGCGGGAGCCCTAGTCGACGGGAAGACCCTTCTCCGCTCCCAGGAGGCGGGGTTGAACGCCGAGGACTTCCTCGCGAACAACGACTCCTACACCTTCTTCTCAAAATTGGGCGACCTCGTCTTCACAGGGCCCACGGGCACCAACGTCAACGACATCTCCATAGTTATAGTGACCTAGTGGGAGCAAAATCCATTCTCAGCGCTTTTCCCTATTCCTTTGAAACGTAAAATAACTGCGTCCGGGTTATTTTTCAGATGAGGCGTATGAAGCAGCGGTTAGGAGATATTCCTTAAAAAGATTCTCTTTTAGAAGGTCGGCCCCTGCGCGGCTCCAGGATACTTGTTCTAGGTTAATTCGGTTTTTTGGGTGTCTCGTATCATTGGGCAAGGAAACCGACTATGTGGATTCTGCTCCCGCACTTGTGGCAGAGAATTATCAGTTCTTCCAAGGAGTCGTTTCTGAGCTTTGTCTTCAGAATGTGGTAAACCTTCTCTGTTTCGTCTTCAGGGGAGATGTTGATCCCGCAACTGGGGCATGGAAAATCTCCGGTTCCATCTATTTTGGTTAGGTCTATGGTGTACGCGTTAGACTGTTTCAATGATATCTTCCTCCTTTATTGTGTGGTCGTCTGTAACCCGAAAGTCAACTTATAAGATTTATGAACCATTAATACTAATTCAAGCTTTCAAACCGCCGAGCCGTCAGCTCCTGAAGATGGGACCATTACCCCATCGGTACGACGCGGAAAAATGGTCGAGGAACACAAGAAATTAATAAAACACTTAAGTTTTCTCTACCATTGATATCCCATGCCAAAACAGAAGGTCATCATCATCTTAGGCTCCAAGAGCGACCTGAAATTTGCCACCGCCATAGGCCGGGTCCTCAAAGACTACCAGGTCGACCACGAGTTTCGAGTGGCCTCCGCCCACAGAACCCCGGAGCGTCTACTGAAGATTTTGGGGGAATATGAACGGTCTGAAGGGACCCTAGTTTACATTACAGTAGCCGGATTGTCCGACGCCCTCTCAGGGGTGGTCGCCGGCTTCACCAAGTACCCCGTCATCGCCTGTCCTCCAGACTTTGAAGGGCACGGATGGCCCAAGGCGTTCTCCTCCGCCATGACGCCGAAGGGAGTGGCCGTCTACTTCGTTCCTCAACCCGAGAACGCCGCCCTGGCGGCCGTGAAAATTCTGGCCCTGTCGAATCCTTCCCTCTACGAGAGGATTCAGAGGCGTAAGGAAGAGGGAGAGAGGCGGGTTGTGGAGGCGGATGAAGAGTTGGAGGGAAAGTCTTCGGCCTAGTGAAGGCCCTTAGGGGTGGAAGTATAAGCCGTGAACCCCTTTTGAAAACAGACCTGCCCTACCCGTTGTTCAAGCGGGGAAAGGTCAGGGATGTGTACGACCTGGGGGACACGCTGCTGCTCGTCTCCACCGACAGGGTCTCCGCCTTCGACGTGACCCTGCCCACGGGTATTCCCGGCAAGGGAGAGGCCCTCAACGAGCTCTCGGTCTACTGGTTCGAGAAGACTAGGCACGTCTTCCCCAACCATTACGTCGAGCGGGTGGACAATCGAACCATGAAGGCCTTCAAGGCCCAGCGGATCGACATAGAGTGGGTGGTCAGGGGTCACCTCTACGGTTCGGCGTGGAGGGAGTACAAGATGGGAAGGAGGGTCATAAGTGGCGTGAAGCTGCCTGACGGTCTGCGGTTGGCTGAGAGGCTGCCGGAGCCCATTCTTACCCCCACCACGAAGGCCGAGAGCGGACACGACGTGGAGACGACGAAGGGGCAGGCAATCAGCAACGGACTTGTTTCCGCAGAAGAGTGGAAGACCTTGGAGGAGGCCACCTTCAAGCTCTTCGAATTCTATCGGGGGGAGACCCTCTCTAAGGGCATCATCCTGCCCGACTTCAAACTGGAGTATGGAAGGTTAGGGGTCGGCCTCATACAGATAGACGAGCCTCCCACCCACGATTCAGCCAGGTTCTGGGCGAAGAAATACTACAAGGTCGGGGAACCCCAAGAAGGCCACGCCCTTGATAAGGAATTTTTAAGGGAGTATCTGCGGAGGAAAGGCTTCACCGGTCAAGGAAAGCCACCCACACTGCCTCCGTTGGTAGTGGAGGAAGTCTCTAAGAGGTGCGTGGGGGCGTATAAGGTGTTGACGGGCAAAGGTGACATAGAGGACTTGGATTTGAAAACGGTGGATCAGCTGGTGGCGGAATTAAACCGTTAACTGAAAGAAAAAGATATCAGCGAAGCCCCGAAGTCGCTTCATGACCACCTCATCCAGACCACCTTTTCATATTTTTAAACAGGAGGAGCCCGACTTTTCGGTTGATCGTCATGAACGAGCCGAACAGCAGGTCACAAACTTACGGACGATATTTAACAATTTGCTGTAAAAAACATTTTTATTGGGTAATGATTTTTAAATTAACAAGGTGAAAGTCATGTCTATAGAAAGGGATGAAATGCAGGAGACAGCGGCGGCCTACAAGGAGCCCATAGGCCTCAACTTAGGGTCCCACTCCGCCCTAGACGCTTGGCAGGGTCAGAGAAACTACGGCTTGAGGAGCATCATCTACGTGACGCCTCAGAGGGCCAGAATCTACCTTCAGAACCCCATGGTGGGAAAACCCGGCGAAGCCGTGGAGGACCTTCCCCAACTGGCGAAGAGAGATGTGATCGTGGTTAAAGACCCCGCCGACATAAAGAAGGGGGGACGCTGGAGGAGCGCCATCCTGATCTTGGACCGGTACTCGGAGATCGTCAAGTACGTGGACGACCTAGTTGACAAGGAGTGCCTGCAAATTCCTAACAGGGCCTTCGCCGTCTACGTGGGCGGAGACGAGCGGTGCAGCGTCATAGAGGACAAGTTCGCCGTCCCAATAATAGGATCTAGGAAGCTGTTGAAGATCGAGAACAGGGGCGAGATAGAGAAAGACTACTACTGGTTCGCCCAAGAGGCCGGGGTTCCCTACCCAAAATCCTACCAGTTCGAGGTGGGTAAGAGAGGCATAAAGTTCAAAGAGTCCATCGACGAGCCCATCCTTCTGAAGGCTGAGCATGCACACAGGGTCTTCGAGAGGGAGTTTATCTTCGCGGCGGGCTCAAGAGACCTCGAGGAGAAGGTGGAGAGGGAGATGGAGGCTGGAACCCTTAACAGGGAGAGCCTTGAAACGGCCCGGGTTGAGCAGATTGTCTTGGGACCCCACGCCAACTTCAACTTCTTTTTTTCGCCCCTGGACGCAGGGGAGGACTGGGGAGACTTAGACGACTGGTACGCGAAGATCTACAGCGTCAGCTTGGAGACCGCGAGGGTCTGCTTGGCGAACCAGTTCCTCTCCATAGACGAGAGGAGGGAATCCATACTGGACGGGGTGAAGAGGCTCCCCATCGACGTTCAAGAGAAGATCAGGAGGGTCCCTTCCTTTGAAGTTACCGCCCACGCCCTTATGAGCCTGAGGGAATCCCTGCTGAAGGACGTTCACCGGTACGCCGACGCCTTCCTCTTGGCGACGCGGGAACATGAACCGCCTGGTACCATCGGCGCCTGGTGCCTCCAAACCCTGATCACATGGGACAGAATCTCCAAGTACGAGCTTCAACCAAGGGTGAAGGTGGACTTCACGGGCGGCATCGAACCGAAGACCGCCGTGGAATACGGCCTCTACGACGCCCCGGAGGGGGAGGAGCCCTACATGCACATTCCAGTCACCCAAGACGTCGCCTTGAGGCACGGGGGAGGAACCAACGTGCACATGGGAATCGGCTCCCAGTACGCCAACGCCAAGTACCAACGAAGGATGAGCATGGGGGACAGGATAGCCCTAGAAGTGAGGAGAGCTTTAAGGTGGCGGCGGCTCCAAGATATAGTGACATAGTTCCCGTGAGACACTGTCATGAGGTGCTCACATGACCAAGGAGAGACCTAAGTTCAACCTCTTCTCTCCGACGGACTACCGATACCCCGTCAAGGAGCTGGAACCATACCTCTCAGAAGAGGCCTTTGTCCGCTACAAGGCCCGCGTGGAGGCCGCCCTCGCAGAAACCCTCGCAGAATATAGAGTCTGTTCTAAAAAGGTTGCCAAAGAGATCGTGGAAGCCACCTCACAGGTGACCGCTGAGGAGGTCTATGAGGAGGAGCATCGGATAAAGCACGACGTCAGGGCCCTCGTCAACATGGTGAGGAAGAGGGTGAGCGACGAAGCCAAGCCATACGTCCACGCCACCGCCACCTCCTATGACATTGTGGACACGGCCAACGTCCTACGGTACAGAGACGCAGCCCGAAACGTGATCCTGCCCGACATGGTGGCCCTGGAAAAAGCATGGATAGACTTGGCGAGAAGAGAGAAGGAGACCGTTCAGATCGGGAGAACCCACGGCCAACACGCCGAGCCGATCACCTTCGGGTTCGCCTTGGCCCAGTACGTGAACCGGTGGGGCAACCGAATCCTCAAGGTCAAAGAGGCGTCGGACAACCTTGTGGGAAAGTTCTCCGGAGCCGTGGGCGCGTACAACGCGTCCAGGCTGTTTTTGGAGGACCCAGAGGGCTTCGAGAGGAAGGTTTTAGAAAGGCTGGGCCTGAGGCCGGCGGATATTTCGACGCAGATCGTCCCTCCCGAACCGGTGGCCGACTTCATCCATTCCATTGTCTCCAGCTTCGGGGTTCTGGCGAACTTCGCTAGGGACATGAGGAACCTGCAGAGGTCGGAGATAGGGGAGGTGGGGGAGCCCTTCGGGGAGGAGCAGGTGGGCTCTTCGGCGATGCCCCACAAGAGGAATCCCATTAACTTTGAGAACGTAGAGAGCATGTGGAAGAGGTTTATGCCCCACATCGTCACCATGTACATGGATCAGATCTCGGAGCACCAGAGGGACCTGACCAACTCCTGCTCTCAGAGGTACACGCCGGAGCTTCTGGTGGCCTTCGACTCCTCCGTGAGAAGGATGACCGCGGTCTCCAGGAAGTTGCAGGTGGACAGGGAGAACATGCAGAGGAACTTTGAACAGAACAGGGACAAAATCGCCGCGGAGCCCCTCTCCAACCTCTTGGCCTTCTACGGCCACCCGGACGCCCACGAATACGTGAGGGGCCTAACCATGGAATCCTATCGAACCGGCAAGCCCCTACCGGAGATAGCCCTCGCCGACAAGACCCTTCAGCCGTACCTGAAGAAGTTCACCAAGTCGCAGCTTAAAGTCATCTCAGACCCGTCCAGTTACGTTGGGATCGCAGCTGAAAAAACGGAGGAGATCACCGAGCTTTGGGCAGAAAGATTGAAGGAGGCAGGTTTGTGGGGATGAGAGATTGAGGATGCCCGATGGAAGTTTCCCCCTCTTTACTGATAACTGTGGCGTCTTCGGTGTCCATTCGCCTGACGGTTGCGTAAAGGACCTTTATTACGGCTTGTTCAACCTGCAACACAGAGGCCAGAAGTTCTGCGGCATCTCCACCTCAGACGGCGGTCGAATCAAATCGATGACCCATGAAGGCCTAGTCAGACACAGCTTTATGTCGTATGACTTGGAGAGGTTAGAGGGCAGTTTCGGCATAGGCCATGTAAGCCTGAGGGATCCTCAACCCATCGTGCTCGACTCTAAAACCGGCAAATTTGCGCTGGCCTACAGTGGAAACTTGATTAATTCAGCCGAACTGAGGAAGAAACTGTTGGATAAGGGCCATTCCTTCTCCACGGGTTCCGACGTGGAGGTGGTAGCAAAGTTGGTGGGGGAGGGACAAGACATCGAGGACGGGATTGAAAAGATGATGGAGCAGGTTAAAGGGTCCTATTCCTTGTTGATTTTGAACAAGGATGACCTGTACGCCGTTAGGGATCCCTATGCGTTTAAACCGCTGGTCTTAGGTGGAAGTGAGCGGGGGTGGGCAGTCTCCTCTGAGTCATGTGCCATCAACTTTATTAAAATGCGTTTGGTGAGAGACGTGGAACCCGGAGAAATCGTTCACATAGGCGAAGACGGCATTCGCTCCGTGAAGAAGCTGGGAAGCAAGAGGAAGGCCCACTGTGCCTTTGAGTGGGGTTACTTCGCCCGTTACGACTCGATCATAGATGGAGTCTCCGTCAGGGAGGCAAGGAACAGACTGGGGGGCAAATTGGCGGAAGGAGATGAAGTTAACGCAGACAAGGTTTCTTCGATTCCCATGTCAGGCATAGGTTACGCGTTGGGGTATCACCGGCGATCCGGCATCCCCTACGACGAAGTTTACCTTTACAACCGGTATTCTGATAGGAGCTACACTCCGCTTGAGCAGGCAGTCAGAGACGGGATTGCAGATGAAAAACTATCAGTTATAGTAGAAGCCGTGAAAGGCCAGAAGATAATCTTATGTGACGACTCCATAGTCAGGGGGACACAGATTAGAAACAAGGTGAAGGAGCTGATGGCCGCGGGTGCAAAGGAGGTCCACGTGAGGATCGGCTGCCCCCCACTCATCGCCCCCTGCAGGTATGGCATCTCCACAAGATCCTATGAGGAGCTCACAGCCAGGAAACACAGCATAGACGAGATAAGAAGGAGGATCGGGGCGAAAACCCTGAAATACAACGCCCTAGAAGACTTTGTAGAAGGCATAGGACTCCGAGAGGACAGCCTCTGTTTAGCCTGTTGGACAGGCGAATACCCCCTTTAAACAAAGCATTCGGGGCTTGAACCATGTCGAAGTACGCCCAACTTGGGGTTGACGTCAAGAAAAAGGGGATAGAGTCCTTCCAATCCATAATAGAAAACCTTTACCCAGAGGCGTTTTCCGTCATATCCCAAGACCCAGAGTTTCCCGAGTACGTGGAGTGCATGCACACCGACAGCGCCGGCAGCAAGCCCATTCAAAGCTACCTCCAATGGAAGGAAACCGGAGACACCCGCTGGTTCAAAGGACTAGCCCAAGACACCCTGGCGATGAACCTAGATGACGTGGCCTGCGTCGGAGCCCTGAGAAGCCCAGCCTTCGTGGACTACGTAGCGGTCAATCCAGAGAAGCTCCCAAAACAGGATGTTCTGAAGATGCTCAGCCTCGGGTTTAAAAAGTGCCTCGACCTCTTGAAGGGATACAGGATAAACGTTCGCTTTGCCGGCGGCGAAACGGCCGACCTTCCTGATCAACTGAGGACCTTGGACGTTTCCGGGGCAATCCATGCTAAAGCGAAGAAGGCGGAGATTGTAACTGGGGCGGGAATCGGGGAGGGAGACCTTATCGTCGGTTTGAGGAGCGGCGGAAAGGCGAAGTATGAGAAGAGGGAGAACAGCGGGGTCATGTGCAACTTCATAACCTTGGCTAGGCACTGCCTCATGAGGGGTGAATACGGAAAGAAGTACCCGGAGACCGGAGACCCAGAAGGGAAGGGGTACTACGGACGTTTCAGGCCTGACGACTTCCACGATGAACTCGGAATGACCGTGGGGGAAGCCATCCTCTCACCCACCCGACTCTTCACCCCCGTGATATCTAAGGTCCTCCGAGAGCTTCGGTCCCACGTGAAGGGTTTAGTTCATAACACGGGAGGAGGCCAAACCAAATGCCTAAGGCTGGGGAAAAACGTCCACTATATCAAAGACAGCCTCCCAGATCCAGACCCGATCTTCCACCTGATCCAGAGGGAGTCCAAGGAGGCGTGGAGGGAGATGTATCGGGGCGGGAACATGGGGGTCGGAATGGAAGTTATCGTGGACCCGGAGGCGGCAGAGAACGTCCTCAGCGTTTCAGAAGGCTTCGGTTTAGGGGCTCAAATCATTGGGAGATGCGAAAGGAGCAAGGAGGGGAACAAGTTGACCATTCAAAGTCCCTTCGGCAATTTCCGGTACACACGATCAGGGGCTGGTGGTTCTACATGAGGTACCGAGCTAGGGTGGAGGTCAGCCTCAAACCAGGCTTGTCCGACCCTGAGGGAGAAACCTCCGCGGAGTCCCTGAAGGACTTGGGGTACAAGGTCGGCAGGGTCAGTGTGAGCAAGGTCTACTACATATACCTTAAAGCCGATTCTCTAGAGGAAGCCCGTGAACGCACCGAAGAGATGTGCAGGAGGCTGCTGGCCAACCCAGTAAAGGACGATTACGAGATTCAGGTGGAGAAGCACGACGAAACGGTCAGCGGTGGACATTGAGATGACGCTCTACGCGAGGAGGAGTCTTCCCTTTGAACTCTTTGAAGTAAACCTCGCGGGCGCAAGGGACAAGGACCTGACCAAGATCAGCGGCGAACTCGGTCTCGCCCTAAGCCTCGACGAGATGAAGGCGATTCAAGGGTATTTTTTGAAGCAAAAGAGGAACCCCACGGACGTGGAGCTTCAAACCATCGGCCAAACCTGGTCTGAACACTGTTACCACAAGACCTTCAAGGGAGACATCGTCGCCTCTGACGGCACCCTGATCGCCAGGAACCTGTTGAAAAGTTACATAGCCAAGGCAACCGAGGAACTCGATCAGCCTTGGTGCCTCGACGTCTTCAGGGACAACGCCGGCATAGTGGACTTTGAAAAAGGCTACGCCGTCGCGGTGAAGGTGGAGACCCACAACCACCCCTCTGCCGTGGAGCCCTTTGGCGGGGCGGCCACGGGCACGGGAGGCGTGATCAGGGACCCCTTGGGGGTCTGGGCCAAGCCCATCGCGTGCACCGACGTTCTGTGCTTTGGGCCCTTAGACTTTGACTACGCTAGGCTTCCCCCGGGGACGAAGCATCCCAGGTACCTCTTTAAGGGGGTGGTGGCGGGCATCGGCCACTACGGGAACAACATGGGGATTCCGACGGTGAATGGGGCCGTGTACTTCGATGAGAGTTATGTGGGCAACGTGGTGGTCTACTGCGGCTGCGTGGGGATTCTTCCCATGAGCAAGTTTGTGAAAGACACGAAGAGCGGGGATGCGGCGGTTCTGGTGGGCGGAAGGACGGGGAGGGACGGGATCCACGGGGTCACCTTCGCCTCGGCGGAGCTGACAGAGAGGTCGGAGAAGGTTTCGAGGCCTGCGGTTCAGATTGCCAACCCCATAGAGGAGGAGAGGCTCAAGCGAGGCATTTTGGAGGTCCGAGACCGGGGGCTTTGTTCCGGCATAACGGACCTAGGTGGGGGAGGCCTGTCCTGCGCCGCCGGGGAGATGGCTTACCGGTCCGGCTGTGGGGTTCACGTGGATCTGGATAGGGTTCCCCTGAGGTACACGGACATGATCCCCTGGGAGGTTTGGATCTCCGAGTCCCAGGAGAGGATGCTCCTTTCAGTTCCCGAAGAACACGTTTCAGAGGTTTTGGAGGTTTTCGAAGGCGAAGATGTTTTGGCGACTCCCATCGGGAGTTTCACCGACGACAAGAGGGCCAAGGTCGACTACAGGGGTTACAGGGTCGCCGACCTAGAATTGCAATTTCTCTTCAACCCGCCCAAGGTTAGGAGGGTGGCGGAGTGGAGGGAACCCGACTTTCACGAACCGATTTTTCCAGAGCCTGAGGACCTGACCGGTTACCTCCTGAGGCTGCTGTCCGCCCCCAACATAGCCAGCAAGGAGTCGGTGATCAGGACCTACGACCACGAGGTCCAAGGCAACACCGTACTGAAACCACTGCAGGGAAGACACAGCGGACCCAACGACGCCGCGGTCATCAAGCCACTCCCGGACTCTTGGAGGGGAGTCGTCGTCTCCTGCGGCATGAACCCCAACTACGGAAAGGTGGACCCCTACTGGATGACAGCCTCCGCAATAGACGAGGCCATCAGGAACAACGTCTCCGTAGGGGGCAGGCGGATCGCCCTCCTCGACAACTTCACCTGGGGGAACCCTGAAAAACCCGACAGGATGGGCGGGCTGGTCAGGGCGGTTCAGGCCTGCTACGACTTCGCCAAGGGGTTCGGAGTCCCCTTCGTCTCCGGAAAGGACAGCCTCTACAACGAGTCTCCCTTGGGGCCGGTCACGCCCACCCTGCTGATCACTGCCATAGGAGTATTGCCGGACGTGAGGAAGGTGGTCTCGATGGAGGTGAAGAGACCTGGAAACCTGATCTACGTGGTCGGGAAAACCTACCCTGAACTGGGAGGCTCAGAATACTACAAGCTGAGAGGCTTCATCGGAAAAACTGTCCCAAAGGTGAGGCCCGAAGCCAAAAGAAACATGGACGCCGTCACCGCCTCCATAGACGCTGGCTACGTCAAAGCCTGCCACGACCCTTCTGAAGGGGGACTGGCCGTGGCAGCCGTCGAGATGGCTTTCGCCGGCGGACTTGGGGTAGAGTTACATTTGAAGAATGTCCCAAGGTCCCATGTCAAAAGGAATGATTACTTGTTGTTCTCCGAGTCGAACAGCAGGTTTCTGGTGGAGGTTCCCGAGAGGCGCAGGGGAGACTTTGAGGCTCTGATGAAAAGGGTTCCACACGCCTGCGTTGGCCGAGTGAAGGATGGAAATCGGCTCTCCATCTACGGTCTGAACGGTGAATTGGCTGTTGACGCCGACTTGGCTGATCTGAGGAGGGCGTGGAAGGGCACCTTTGGGGGTTAGATATGGGAGAGGGAAGCGTCAGAGTCTGCATATTAAGGGTGGGCGGGACCAATTGTGACGCTGAGACTGCTAGGGCCCTCCGCGACCTAGGCGCTAGGGCGGAGGTGGTCCACGTGAACAGGATGATTGAGGAAAAGAACCTGTTGGAGTATGATGCCTTGGTCTTTCCCGGCGGTTTCTCGTATGGGGACTATGTTCGGGCGGGGGCGGTTTGGGCCAAGGGGATCATGGCGAAACTTGGAGGTGACTTGAGGAGGTTTGTGGAGGAGGGGAGGCCGGTCTTGGGCATCTGCAACGGGTTTCAGGTTCTCGTGGAGGCCGGTCTGCTGCCGGGGTTCGAGGTGGTCAGCGAGCAGCCCACGGCAGCCTTGGCGCCCAACACCTCCATGAAGTACGAGTGCCGGTGGGTCCACCTCAGACACGAGAACTCGGGAAACTGCCTATTCACCAGGGAAGTTCCTAAGGGAGAGAGGTTCTTTATGCCTGTGGCCCACGCCGAGGGCCGCTTCATCTTTCCAAAAGAGACTGAGAACAGGCTTTTGAAGAGGCTTTATGAAAACGACCAGATGGTCTTCAGATACTGCGACGAAAGGGGAAAGTACGCCGAAGGCAAATACCCTGCAAACCCCAACGGAGCCTTCCACGACATCGCCGGCATCTGCAACCTTGAGGGGAACGTCTTCGGCCTGATGCCCCACCCGGAGAGGGCCTATTACGGTTGGCAGCTTCCAGACTGGACCGAAAGACCGAAAACGCCGAAATACGGTGACGGAAGACAGATATTCAAGTCTATGATCAAATATTTAGCCGAAAAATGATTACTTAATGGACCGTGCGAATCTCTACTGACGCATCCTCTTGATGATGTTGGTGGTTGAATTTTAGACTAGGGTCTTGGAGGCTATGACGGTTACTGTTTCCTTGACTCCTGGGATTTTGCGGAGTTTGTCGAAGACGAACTGGTCGAGTTCCTCTATGCCCTTGAGGTCGATCTCGATGAAGAGGTCGTAGATTCCGTAGGTGGCGCTCGCCCTCTTGACCCCCTCGAGCTTCTTGATCGCATGGAAGATTTCCCGGTCCTTTCCGGCCTCTATCTTCGCCAGGACGTAGGCTGAAACCAGATTCAACACCTCCTTTCAAGTTTTAGCTGATCTGTAAGGGCTCGAAACCGTGAGCCTCAATACCGTTCTTCTCACAAACCTCCAGAATCTTGGAAGTCACCCTCAGGTGGATAGCCTTTATCTCCTCCTCATCCTCCCCCGTGATCTCCACCACCATGCTACCCAAGGGAATCATCCCCTGATAAATGTTCACACTGTACCCGGAAGGAAGCCTCAGCTTGCCCAGGTCCGCCTTCACCAGGCCTATCAGGCTCTCCACGCGCTGGTGGCTCGCACCCATGAAGTAACACTCGCAGGTGCCGGTTTTAGGCATGAGGCTCCCCTGATAGCTCAACTAGTTATGGCCCTAATAATATATACCTTCTGCCGCCCGGATGTGGTTAAAACCAGTTTGGTCGGTTAAAACGGATTTGGCAACGTGTTGGTCTCACGCAGAGGCCTTTAAGCCGCTCAGAGATCGGGTAAATCTGAAACGTGGGGAAGTCCCTCTCTGGCGCCGACCCTTCTGATACAGCGGGATGCGACGAAGTTTCCGAGTCTCCCGGATGCTTGCAAGCCCTTGTTTTTGATCAGGCCGTAGAGGAAGCCTGTGCAGAAGGCGTCGCCGGCTCCAGTGGTGTCCACCACCCTCACCCTGTACGGTTGGACGAGGTGGCTTTCCCTTCCGTCTGTAACGTAACAGCCCCTCCCGCCCAGCTTCACCGCGACCACCTTGACGCCCGCCTCTATCAGGACCTTAGAACCCTCCTCGCACCTCTGTCCCATGAGAAGTCTGACCTCATTTTCGTTGGGAAGCATCACAAAGCTTCTCTCAATGAGGGGTTTCAGGGTGGCGAACCCCTTTCTCGCATAGATTTCACCGGGGTCAAGGCTCACCTTAACATCGTCCGGAAGGCCCTTAACGAGCCTCTTTTGGGCCTCGAAGGGCTTGCTCCCAACAAAGGATGTGAGGTGGAGAAACTTGGCGGAGGCGGCGTATTTCAGGTTGATCTCCTCAAACTCTAGAGAGTCGTTGACGCCGGGGTCCACGTAGAGGGCCCTTTCGCCTTTCGCATCCACGTAACCCATGACCGCCCCGCTTCTTCCACCTTCGGAGACGATGACCCCGCCAGCATCCACGCCCTCCTCTTCAAAGTCCCTAAGGAGGAGCCTTCCCTCCCGGTCTTGGGAGACCTTACCTATGTAGCCGGTTCTAATCCCAAGCCTCGCCAAACCCACGGCCGTGTTGGCGGCGGAGCCCCCGGGAAACTCCCGGAAGCCCTTAACAAAGCTCTCTTCGTCCCTCCCGACTATTTGGTTCACTTTGTATAGCCTGTCCACGTTCAAGGCGCCGAAACAGATCACGTCCAATCTCATGGGAACAGCTCTCTCAAAAAGATCTTATATTTTCCCAGTTTTCCACCATAATTGCCGGCGGAGATTTTGACGACCCCGTCTACGGTGCACGCGGCTTTTATGCCCGCCCTCATTGCCTTTTTAACTGCTTCGATGGAGACGCCGTGGATCACTATCTCAGGGATATATTTAACTTCGTCAGGGACCTTTGACTCCTTTCCCAGGCTCTTCTTTAGGGAGGGACAGTAGGGGTGGTTGGTTGTTCCTCCTATCCAAGGAAACTTGGTTTCGACCTTTGAGCCTGCCGAGCAGACGTCGAAGGGGGTGATTACGCCCTCAACCTTACCTATGGTCCTCAGAGCCTTTCTCCCCGCCTCCATCACTGCCCTCTTGGTTCTGCACATGTACCAGAAGTTGCCCCCAGACACTCCCCGCCCATATCCTATATACCGCTCTATCCGAAAATCAGGCACCATAATTGGAACAACGATCATGTTCCGACCGTAACGCCTCTCCACCCACTCGTACCCGTCTCCACAGTGACCTATCCGCTCCATAGCGTCGATCTTTCCCTCCGGGTTAGGAAGAGCGTCAAAGACCGCGGTGAAGGGCTTAACCAAGATGTCTTGCCGTATCCGATAGGAGAACTCCTTCTCAAACTTCCCCATCACGGCATCAAGCGGTTCTCCCTCCCCAGGCGCACGGGAGAAAAACATCAGGATCACGCCCCTGCGGCCGTCCGGAGTATCCTCTTCGCTCACCCAACGTTCAATTCCAGCGTCAACCCTACCGACCACCACCGAAGGCGTGGCTGTGGCGTCCTCGGCAGCCTTCCTCAGGGTACCACGGTCATCCGCTGTAATCAAAACCCTTACGAAGAGTCCTTCAGAGGCTTCACAATACGCGTCCTCTATTTCCACCATTCCCGGTTCCTCCCACGTGCATAATTTACCCGAGTCTCCCTATGGCCTCCCCTCTAACCGTCTTCCTGAAGGCGCTACTTTCCTTGGACAGCCTCTCCCTGTTCTCGTTGCGAATGGCTTCTATCTGCGGAAGCCTTGTGGGCCACCTTTCTAGGGCGCGTTTCCTCAGCGTAGGGTCAACGTATCTTTCCAGCGCCTGGTAACTCCATTCCTCAACCAGTTGGAGAACCCCTTCTTTCCCGTGTCTGTTGAAGGTGTCGGCGAGGATGGAGGTGGCGAGGGTGTGGTCGGAGAGGACGGCTATTTCGGCCTCCCTGACGGCGTACCAGTTGCCATTGAAAGAGACCGTTAGCCCCCCGTTCTCCTTCACCAGCCGGAAAGGTGAGACGTCGGTGATGCTGTCCCCCACGTACATCATGTTGTGCAAGCTGCTGTCTAGTCTTCCGACGATGTCCCGCACCGCCTTCGCCTTTTCGTAGCCGCCCACAGGGTTCACCTCCTCCAACATCCTTCCCGACTCCATTCTGGGAATCTCATCCCAGAAGATCTCGTCCAGCCTCCTCACCGTCTCCTGATCATCTTGGGAGAGGTCGCGCAGGGACCGGGCTGCTTCGGGGATTTTGATCATGGGCATGGCAGAGATTTCCTGCCCGATCTCCCTGAGCCTTTTTCTTTCCTTTTCCCCTATTTCGTATTTGTCTAGGTCCAGTCGAGTGCAGTAGACGTTTCTGTAAGGGAATCCGGTGAGGTCGCAGAGGGAGGAGATGTACTGCTCGTAGCTGGTGCTGACGATGAAAGAGGGCATGGTGTTCATCACGAACCACAGCGTCTCCCCGGCTCCGGAAACCAAGAGGATGTGCTCGGCCGAATACTCCTTTATCCCCTTGTTAGTGGCCCCGTAGGCCTTCAGAAAGGGGAGGATGAACCTCAGGGTGTCTCCCGCCTTGTAGCCGGGTTTCCTGACCACGTCGGCGAGAACATCGTCGTACTTGCTTACTAAGGAAAAGAAGTCGTCTCCCCTTGGGATGAAGCGGGTGGACAGCTCGAAGGCGTTATCGTTCTTGGAGATGGGCCCCTCGCAGTCGGAGACAAAGACTCTCTGAGTTCTTGCCTGACACCTCTGCAACACTTGAGTGCTCAACAACGCTGTCGCCTCAACCTCTTCATGTGCTCCACACTTTTTTCGATATGTTCCTTCGACGCGATGTCCCCCCTGTACCAGAGGGATCCGCCCCTGATGGCCCTCAAGCCCTCCAAGGAGATTTCCCTAGCGCTTTGGAGGTCGTCGCCTACACCGACTGCACAGACGGCTCTGGAACCTAAGGCATAAGTTTTCCCGTCTTCCCTCAGCTCCATAGACCCCGGATAGATCCTGACAGCGTCTCCATACTTTTCTTGCAGTTTGTACGCCGCGTTCAAGTCCACGGGCTCGTTGATTTGGCTCTGGTCCACGCGGTGGGGAAACATGTCCGCGTACCCGCTGTAGGTGGGTGGAACCTTATAGGTGACTACGGTGGCCCTTTTCTCTAGCTTCACCCGCGTCAGGTTTCCTTGGATGATTTTGAAGCACAGGTCCACGAAGTCGTCCCTCAGGAGGGGTAGGATGTTCTGGATCTCGGGGTCGCCGGGTCGGCTGTTGTTCTCAAAGATTTTCGGTCCCCTCCCAGTGTGGACGAAGGCAACGTAGAAGGGTATGCCCCGAAGGCCGGGGTTACTCCCATTACCTCTCAACTTCTTGAACGTTTTTTCTACGATCTCGATTTCCTTCTCCCTGTCTGCCTGGGTCATGAAGGGCAACCGGTCGCCCACGTCCTTGTAGGATCCCATGCCGCCCGTGTTGGGGCCCTTGTCCCCGTCAAAGGCCCTCTTGTAGTCCCGGGTTTCGGGCAGCGGCACCAAATGTTTCCCGTCGCAGAAGGCTTGGAAGCTGGACTCTTCACCCTCAACCTTCTCCTCCACAATCACGGGACCCTGCCGGTAATTGGCTTGAAAATGCTCAAAGAGTTGCTCCCTGGTGTTGAAGTGGTCTCCCCAGACGCCTACACCCTTCCCTGCCACTGGGCTGTCAGGCTTCACAGCCACTTGGTTGTCAAGTTCGTCCAGCCACTCCCAAAGGGCCCTCCTCGCCTCGGCGACGCTCCGATACTCTTTGGGGTCGAAGACCCTGAACTTGGGATTCACCTCCGGCACCACATCTTGGAAGAGGCGGCGCTGGGCCACCTTACTCCCCTCAATGGCGTATTCCCTCGTGGGGCAGATCATTGGTATACCGGTTTCCCTCTCGACGACATCCCGGACCCCGTGGATGATGGGCTTCTCAGGGCCCACTATACCAAAGTCAATCCTGTCCCTGTGCCTTCGGGCGAACCTAGAAATCTCCTCCACATCGAGGTCGGGAATAACAGCCTGAGCCTCAGCCCTCTCCGCGTTGAAGGGGTTCCTCTGCTTATCCGCCACAAAAATTTCTACGTTGTACTTTTCACTGCGGCAGAAGGCGTCTATCATGGCCACGGCCCGGGAACCATAGGAAACCACTAGGACGCCGACCTTCTCCATCCAATCATCCTCAGGAGTAATACCTGTGCAAAAGATATTTATCGTTTTTAACAAGGTTTGCGGCAATAGTCGCCGGCGAAGGGATAAACCATTGAAATAGGTCAACGATTTCCAGAACGCAAACCTGTTTGGTCCAAGGCTCTCCTCAACTCGCTCAATCCTCCAAATCAACTGTTGTCTTCTTAAAAGGAGAAATCTGCTTCCCACTCATGGACTCGGCCGTTTCAGCTAACATTTTCTTCATACTTCGGGATAATTTTATTTCAGGTATCCTGAGACATGATAATGTGCCGAAAAGAGGCAATAAAAAAATCATGGTTAGTATTAACACCATCCACCAAGGTACGTTAGTCAAGGGAAGCGTGCCATGTCCTATTATGTAGGCCGATAAAAGGAAAACGAAAAATCCAAGAATAAGAGAACCTATCAACCAAAACCAAGCTTTCTTCCGGGTTACATGCAACTCCACCACGAACCCGACTTTGAGTCCGTTTTTTGAAGGAACGGCCCGAACGCTTACCTCAGTTCTATCGGGTGATTCGAACAACAAATCTCGGCCTTCGAGCAGATCTTTGAACACTCCATGGGGCTCTTTCTTGACCTGTTGAAATTTTTTCTCAGCCATTTTTTCAGTCAACAAGTCTAGATAGACCTGTTTTTCAGTTACGAGACCACGGAAACTGCAGGTACTCCAAATCTTTCTAGTAAATAACCAAGATCTATCTTTCAAGCACGATACCTTCCAGAGCCTTTTCCGCTCAAGTTCATACTATTATACCTTCCTCAATCCCTTCAGTCCTCCAGCTTAACGGTTGTATTCTTAAAGGGAGTTATCTGCTCCCCACCCATGGACTCGGCGATTTCCAACACGCGTCTATCTATTTCTTTTCTCGGACCTGTATCTCTGCGGTATATGATATAGATAATTGGAATTGTAGGTGACATAAGCAAAGTGACTAATGCAAATATAGTTATCGCTGCTCCATGTGCTTGATAAAAGGGCTTTCCTAGCAGGACCAATCCTACAAAGAACCCCCAAATAAACAACAAACATATGCCTGCAATGGTTTTTAGATACAATTTGATTTCTGCAACGGATTTCGGCTTGTGCCATTTGGCGTAAAAGTATCCGAACCGTAAATCGTCGCCTTTCGTCTCGGCTCGTAATGCTACTGTTGTTTCAGCGCCCTTATGATCTGACATTAGAAAAACGTCGGTGCCCACCATCTCACGGCGCCCTATCTTGTACCATATGCTCGAGTCCCAAAGGCGTAGGCCATCTTTCACTCCAATTGTAAGGTCGAAAGGTTTGATTGGAGGCGCCTTCTTTAGGCCCTTTTCCTCTATCATCTCAACAACCTTGCCCAAGAATTCGTCCTTCCTCGAACCCAAATCCGCAAACGTGCACGTACGATATATCTTCATTGGAGGCTGCTCGCGGCCAAAAATCTTGTATCTTTTCTCAGTCAACCGCCGGTACACCACTATTCAATAACCACTCCATCTTATCTATTTCTTCTTTTTCCACCTAAAGGAGCCTGATTTAAAGCGCGCATAAACAAGCAGTAGGAGCAAACAATTTATCGGTCGCACACATGAGATTAATAGGAAGAAAGATAGACGTGGTCCTGTGGAGATCATAAAGTCAAAATTTAGGGACCCCCTGCTCACAAGGAAGGTCGCGGAACGGATTAAAGAGTTAACACCCCAGTATGCCGTTAGGTTTTGTCACGTATGCGGGACTCATGAGGACACCATAACCCGTTACGGTCTTCGAGCCCTCCTCCCAGAAAGGGTGGATGTGACAGCCGGTCCTGGGTGTCCGGTCTGCATCGTTCCTTCGGCGGAGATCGATGAGGCCGTGTCCTTGGCCCTCGAAGGGGTGGTGGTTCTGACCTTCGGCGACATGTTCCGGGTTCCGGGTTCTGAGATGTCCCTTCAGGATGCTAGGGCCTCCGGCGGAGACGTCAGGATCGTGTACAGCGTGGGAGATGCCGCAAAAATGGCGGGGAGGGAACCGAGCAGGGACTTCGTCTTCTTCGCCGTCGGTTTTGAAACCACGGCCCCGGCTACTGCCCTCGAAATCCTTCACCAGCCCCCCCAAAACCTCAGCTTCCTCATCGCCCACAGGCTCATCCCCCCAGTTATGGAACTCCTCCTAGGAGTGGGCGACCTCCACATAGACGGCTTCATCGCCCCAGGCCACGTCTCCACCATCATCGGAACAGAACCCTACCGGGTCTTCCCAGAGGCCTACCACATGCCCACCATCGTGGCCGGCTTCGAGCCCCTGGACGTCCTCTTCGCCATCTCCATGCTGCTGAAACAGATACGGGATGGAGACGCCAGATTAGAGAACGAGTACCGGCGCTCCGTCACCCAAGAGGGGAACACGAGGGCTCAGAGCCTCATGTGGAAGGTCTTCGAGGTGGTCAGCGGCCCCTGGAGGGGCATCGGAAGGGTGCCCCACTCGACGCTGAGGCTGAGGGACGAGTTCTCGGAGTACGACGCCACGAAACGGTACGACATAAAGACTGGGCCAAGCAGAGACCTATTGCCCGGCTGCCGCTGCCACCTAGTCTTGACGGGCCGCATAAAACCGCCGGAGTGCGAACTCTACGGAGGAACCTGCACACCCTCCTCCCCCTACGGACCCTGCATGGTCTCTACTGAGGGAACCTGCCGAATCTGGTACAAGTACGGCGGGAGAAAAGAGGTATGAGCGAAGAAGGCAAATTGAGGTTCATCGGCGTCGTGGAGGAAGCCGGCGAACTGTCAAAAGTAAAGGTCTTTCCAGAGTTCTGTGAGGGATTGCACCGTCTCAGCGACTTCTCCCACGTCATCATCCTCTACTGGTTCCACCTCCGCGACAACAAGAGGGAACGTGGCATCCTCCAAGTCCTTCCGAGGAGGCATCCCGGATCACCCCAGGTCGGGGTCTTCGCGTCAAGGAGTCCCAGTCGACCGAACCCCATCGGGCTCTGTGTCTCCGAGCTAGTGGAGATTAAGGAGTGTGTTTTAACGGTGAGGGGCCTCGACGCGCTGGAGGGCTCCCCGGTCATCGACATCAAACCATACCTTCCCAGAGCGGACTCGGTTCCAGACGCCCGTGTACCCGAATGGACGTTACGTGGGCCTCCGACTTGAGCTTCCTTCCTGGCGGTTTTGTACGAGTTCCATTGAAGGTACAATTAGAATCTAACTTTCTACGGGGCTGAGGGTTCGGATTGGCTGAGGATTTCCCTCCACAGCCGGAGGGTTTCCTGGGCAGCCTCCCTGTCGATCACCTGGATGGCATACCCCACATGGACCAGAACGTACTCCCCCACCCGAGCATCCACCAGAGAAACATCTACCTCCCTGAGGACGCCGCCGCCGAAGTCGACCTCAGCGACGTTCCCCTTAATCGCCTTCACTTCGGCAGGTATCGCGAGACACATTTCCATCACCTATAAAGCGGCCCCTCACATAAATTGGTTCTGGTTACAGAGCAGACGAGGCAGCCACGATTGCTTGCCCAAGGGAGACACCCCCATCCCCAGGCGGCACCTGCCCGTGAACAAGGAATCTAAGGCCGCTCTCCTCGACAGTTCTCCTGATGGCTGACACGATGCACTCATTGTATGCTACGCCCCCGGAAAATCCGACAGTGCCGACGCCCAGCCCCTCAGCCTCTTCCACGGCAAGTTGAGCGAGGCCTTCGGCGAGGTAGAGTTGGGCGGAGTGGGCTAGGTCGGCCACCGGGTGGTTGCCTCTTTGATTGAAGACTTCGTGGACCAGAAGGGTGGTGTTAACAGTCTTTCCCTCCAGTTTAGGCGCCAAGTTCAATGTGTCTTTCCCCTTTATGGCGGCGGACTCTAGCTTCATGGCCGGTTCTCCCTCATAGGTGCGCTCATAGCAGAGGCCCAGCATGGCTGAGACGGCGTCCAACACTCTCCCGCAACTCGTGGTTTTAAACACCGACCCCCCTTCCAACTGCTTGAGGACCAACTCCACTTCCCTTTCGCCGTGAGGGAAACGGTCCCTGAGGGAAAGCAGCCACTCATCGATGTCCGTTACGGCGTGGAGCATCCCTGCAACCATCCTTAAGGGATACCGCGTCGCCAAATCTCCTCCCACCATGGGTTGCTCTTGGAGGTGGCCTAGGCGTTGAAACCCTTTGGGGTTGCAGTAGAGGACCTCTCCTCCCCATGCGCCGCCGTCGGAGCCGTAGCCGAAACCGTCGCAGACTATGCCCACCATCTCTTGGACCCCATGCTCGCCCATGAGGGAGGCGATGTGGGCGTGGTGGTGCTGAACCGGGACTATGGGGCACCCGAACCTTTCCCCTAGCTTGCGGGCCAGCCTCGTGGTGTTAAACTTGGGGTGGAGGTCACAGGCCACGACCTCAACCTCGCTGTTCGTCAACCTCGCCAAGTGGTCTACGGAATCTTCTAGGAACCGAAGGGTCTCCAGCTTCTCCACGTCGCCTATGTGCTGGGAGAGGAAAGCCTTGTCCCCCAACAACACACAGGAGGTTACGTTAAGTTCAGCTCCGACGCCCAAGGCGCAGCAGTTCACCGGATGCTTCAGGCGGATGGGTTCAGGGGCGTATCCTCTGGACCGGCGGATGATGCTCTGGTCCTTTCCGTGGAGGCGGACTACGGAGTCGTCGCACCTCTGGGCGATGTTCCTATCGTGAAGCAGAAAATAGTCGACCACGGACCCAAGCCTTTTCACGGCCTCCCGGTTCTCTGTGATGATGGGTTCGTTGGGGGGGTTGGCGCTCGTCATGACGTAGGCGGGCTCCTGGACTCCGTCGAAGAGCATCACGTGGAGGCCGGTGTAGGGGAGCATCACGCCCACGTTGTGGAGGCTCGGGGAGATCAGTTCCGAGAGGTAGTAGTCGTCGCTCTTCCTCAAGAGGACAATAGGCCGGATGTAGGAGGTCAACAGGTCAGCCTCCGCCTCGCTCACCTCCGCAAAGGATCGGGTGGCTTCAAGGTCTCGGGCCATGATGGCGAAGGGCTTCTGGGCCCTATGCTTGGTCCTCCTCAACCGCATAATGGGATCAGACCGGGTGGTGGCGGTGGCCACGTGAAAGCCCCCGTTCCCCTTGACGGCGACAACATAGCCCTCCTCGAGGAGCCTGCCAGCCTCCCTAATGGGGTCCTGGTGCTCCGTGGGGCGGCCGTCTCCGGTTGCGAGGTAGACCTTCGGGCCGCACCTGCTGCACGCCACCGTCTGGGCGTGGAACCGGCGGTTGGACGGGTCCCCGTACTCCTTGAGGCAGGAGGGGCACATGGGGAAGTCCCGCATTGTGGTGTTCGGCCTGTCGTAGGGAAGCTCCTCAATGATGGTGTACCTGGGGCCGCAGTTGGTGCACGTGATGAAGAAGTAGTCGTGGCGCCTGTTTTTGGGGTCTCTGAGCTCCCTCAAGCAGTCTTCGCATATTGAAACGTCGGGCGGGACCACGGATCCCGAGAGTTCGGCCTCCCTGGAGCTCTTGAGGATCGTGAAGCCTTCGAATTCGTTCTTGTCCTCTCCGTATTTTTTGGTTAATCCGTAGATTCGGGCGAGGGGCGGTCCTCTCTCGGTTATGCTCTCGAGGAAGTGCTTGACGCTGCCTTTCCTTCCTTCTACAACGATCTCTACGCTGGCGTCTTCTCGGTTTCGCACATAACCGACCAAGCCCTCCCTCATGGCGATTCGATAGATAAAGGGCCGGAAGCCCACGCCCTGAACGATGCCGCTGACACTGATCTCGGCGCGCAATGACCAGTCAACCCGCCCCTCGAATTTCATCTGCGGGAAGAGTATACGCCATCATTCCCATCCCATATATTCTTTGTCTTTGTGTTCATTTTTTGTTGTGTGGGAAGGGGAGTATACAAGCATTCGTGAACAGTAGCAAGCAGCAGCAAGCATTTGGCGCGTCATGTGTGCAAATGAACGAGATTTTCTGTCTCTCTCAATAGTTTTCGGGATATCTCACTAGTACAGAGTACATCTTTTTCTTCAGCATAATCCAATCTCATGATTCTACGGTAATGGATTGGGAAATCCTTAGGGTGTTTCTTTATGTATATTGCGTATTTAATGTCCTTGAAGAGTTTAGGATTTAGTTTGACAAGAATTCCGGCTATTCTGAAGTATACTTCGATGTCTGCTAAGCGGACCAACTCGACAAAGCGTTCCTCCTTATAATATTCCTCCAATCCTTTTACATAGTTTGGGTAGAACGTTCTCGTACGGGACAGAAATTCCTCTACATCCTTCTTCCCCCGATCATCAACAAGGTCGTGCAGTTCCTTCTCAAGAAAGGATGACAGACTCTTTACCAGATGTCGAAAGGATGACAGAATTTCGACAGCTTTTACTTTGTCGATGTTCTCCAAGTCGTTCGCCTCTAGGTACATACAGTAAAGTTTGGGTTTTCGAAGTGTCCTAGCTGCGGACCTTAACTGTTGGATGAACTTCTTTTTGATGAATAACCTTTTTGTCAAGTTCAATCAGCGCTGCTGCAGCCCAGAAAGAGGCTTCCCGGGCACATAGAATTGCAGGCACATACTCAGCTTCTTTGAGGCATTCCTGACATTTCTCCAGCTCAGTTCGACCCCTAGCAACAGCGTTTTGAGCCCTCAAACTAACAACTTCAAGAGAAAATCTATGTTTCTCAGCAAATTGATGAGCCTTCTTTAGATAACTCTGTGGGTCATAAAGTGTTACGCATTCATAGAGAAGATTGGGCAGCCGCTTCTCCCCAAAACTTTGAGGGTATCCTTCAATAAGCCTGTCAACATATTTCCTCCCATAAAAATGCCAGTCTACATGAACACCCTCAAAACTCTCGGTCCTAAACTTCCTGTTTTCCACATCCTCTGAAACCACAAGAAAATCAATGTCCGACGCAGACCACACATCCCCTCGAGCAACCGAAGTACAGAGCCCTATCCCCAACACTTTGTCGTTTGTTTCCACCTCAACTTGCGCCGCTTTTTTCGCAACTGAACGAAGTTTCGTCAATAGTTTATTCATCGTCTTCCTTCTCAATTATTGCTGTGTAACTTGAGTCTCCAGAATCTATGGATTCTTTAACCTTCCATCCTGTCCCTGTTAGTATTTCCTTCATCTCTTCCTTGGATACTATCAAGTAGTTGAACCATTTGGTGGCGTATCTTTTGAACCTTATTCTGATCCTCAGTTGTCCGCTCATCCTACCTCTCTTCCTGTTGAATTCCTGATATTTTAAATGGTCGGGGTTCTTGGTCTTATAGGGGTCACGGGTATCGGCTATGATTAAAGCCTTTTTGGAGGTCATTTTATGGAATCTTTTAAGCAGTCTCTGAGCTTTTTTGAAGCTTCCAAGCAAGCCAAAGTTGTTTCCCATCATAAGGATCGTGTCAAAGGAGTCTGGCTTGAAATTCACTTCCTCTATTGACATAACCTCGGCTTTTTTCAATCCTCTAAGCTTACAGACTTTTACGGCAAGAGGCGAGATATCTATCCCGAGGACATCAAGCCCCTTCTCCTGTAAATATAACGAGTGTCTACCAGCTCCACAACCTACATCTAAAACTCGTCCCTTAACAAATTCCATCGCCTTCTTTTCGTGAGGAGGCCAGTCTTCGTAACTTGAAAAATAAACCTTTAAATTTGGACCCACGTCAATGTAGCCGTCATCCCTCTCAACTATTTCAAAAATCTTCTCTCCACTGTAATATGCCCATATTTCCTGGCCATAAGCATCTTCCTCCGGTTTCATAACTCTCTTCAATAGACAATCACCCAATGTTTTACGATTTTGTCATTGATCATCCATGTCAGTATATAAAGACTCCTAAACCTTTAAAGTGCGATTACGTTTATGCTCTGGGTATGAAAAAGGTGTTTGTTGTTCCGGAGCCGAAAAGCCTGAGTTTCACTGGTGAATGTTTCGTTTTTGACGGTTTCGAGAACTTCCCGGAGTTCTTGAGGCGAGAGTTTAACGTTTCAAAGGGAGGCTGAAAGATAACTGAAATGGAGCGGGAGTAGCAGAGACAACCTTCCTTCTATTTTTGTAGATTAAACCAATCGGACCTTCTGAGAATCCGGATCAATCTCGAAGTTAGCCCGCGTCTACAAGATATGTTTCATAGCGCGGGCATCCTCAAAGATCTGCGAACAGCAGAAGGGAGAGAAGGCGGCTATCAGCCCCATCGACTCGGCTAAACGGACCGCCACCTCCGTTGGAAACGCTATGGCGTTCACCCCGGCCTTCACGGCCAACTTGTCAGTCTCGGTTCTGTGCCCGCCCTTTGGCCGCACGCAGCCCAAGGCTAGGGGCGTAGTGGGCATGGTGAGCCTCGCCGCTGTGAGCACTTTCGCCACGTCCTCTGGCGTTGGGGGTTCCACGGCCTCCATGGGGGTTCCCTTGATGGGGGTCAGCACGATTATTATGACGGCGGCAGGACTGTGCCTTGAGATCATCTTGAGGCATTGGAGTTCGCCTTTGAGTTTGCCGTAGTGAAGTCCCACAAGAATGTGGGGAACCATGGGGACCTTGGCCTCTTGCAGCGCCCTGAGGGTCTCATCATAGTCTTTGACCCGGGCGTTCAGTTGGTAGACTTCCCGTATGGTCTCGTCCGAGCCGATGACATCGATGAGGGCGGCGTCAACTCCGGCTTCCTTCAATTTCTTCGCGGTTTTGTGGTCAATAAGGCCCGTGTGTACAACAACCGTCAATCCCAGATTTCTTTTGATCCACGTGATAGCTTCAATGAACCTTTCGATGGGAACCGAGCCGTCCGGCAGGCACCCTCCGCTGATTAGGACGCCGATGCATCCCTTCTTCTGGAGGCTTTTGCAGGTGTCAATTAGGTCTGCGGGTCTGAGGGCAGGGATCATCGTCTTCAAAATCCTTCCTTGGCAGTGTTTACAGTTTAGGGCGCAGGAGGCTCCGGTGACCGATATGGCAGGGAAGACGGTGGGCGAGGAGCGGAAGGTGGAGGATTGGTAGGGGACGAAGCCGGGGGCATAGAAGTGAATCCGCTTCCCAAAGTGTTTCCAACTTAACTCTCTGGAGGCCTGTAACATCCCTTCAAGTTCAGCCCCACTGGCCCGTAACGGCTTCAATAATAAACCGCCCGAAAGGCCTGACATGTAACCGACACGCACTTCCTTCTTTAACTAACCCGCGAGATTTAAAACTTGCAATTAGCCGCTTTAATGTCGGCACTGCGCGGATAATAATAACCTGTCTGCACGTTCACTCTTTCGTCAATGGAATCAGTCCGCAGAGCATGCTTATGGCGTCGAGGAATCCGGCTATTCCTTGGCCAACAACACGAGGCCGCAGAGGGTGTTTATCACGCCGATGAAGCCCATGAGGAAGATGACGGGGCTTCTCATCTCGACGGTGAACCAAGCTCCGGAGACGGCGGCATAGACCGAGAAAAGTAGGAGGAGGGCGCCCGCCGCGATGATCACGCCACTCAGGACTCGGCCTACCCTTTTGGAGGCTCGGAAGACCGCCAGCTGCTCCACCCCGGTGGTGTCTTCGATGAGGGGCTTTTCTCGGCGTTTGAGGATGGTCGGGGTGACTGAAAATTCCTCCTCCCGTCTCTTCTTAGGCATCTTCCACCGGAAGAGGCTCTTTCGGGGCGCTTAAAAAGGTTGTCTCCCTAGTCAAGCCACGCGAGCGTCACCGTCGCTCCCCATGGGCGAGATTCAGTACTCCCGCCAGAGTGAAGAGGACGGCAACGAGGACCGCGCCGTAGAGCGGCGGGCCACTGGAGAGGGCTGCGAGGATCGGCATCCTCCCCATCCGGGCCAAGGCGATGAGCAGGGCCGTGAAACCGCCTATCCCCAGGTTGATCCCTCCCACGGCGGCGCGGAGGCGGCGATAACCCATCATCCCGAGGTAGTACACAAGCAGTGCCAAGACGCTTATTTCGGCTCCGAGGGTCAGCACACTTGGTGCGTCGCGTGCGATGACAACCAGAAGCACGAGGGAGGTGACGATCCCGAGGGCGGGAGTGATTGGATACAGGGGAACGCGGAAAGGCCTCCTCTGGTGGGGTTTCCTCCTCCTCAGCCTTATCACCGAGAGGTTGACGAAGGTGAAGCCGATGAAGAAACCGAGGTTCACGGCGTAGACGACGAAGTTCACGGCCCCCGTGGCCGCCAAGGCTGCAGTGAAGACTGAGCTGACAAGGATCGCCCGGTGGGGGGTGCCGAAGCGCCCATGAATCTTTGAGAGGGCCTTGGGGAAGTATCCGTCTCGGCTCAGTGCGTAGAGAACCCTCGACTGGGCCATGATCGATTCGTTGATGGTGGCCAGGCCCGCCATCGCCACTCCGACTGTGATCAGCAGCCCTCCAAACCTGCCCATAACCTGTTCCGCTGCGAAGGCTATGGGTGACGTTTTCCCGCTGAGAACCCCCGCCGGCACAATTCTCACGGTGGTGTACGTCACCGCAGTGTAGACGGCGATCAGGGCCACCGACGATAGGATCATCGCGCGGGGAATGGTCTTTTCGGGGTCCTTGATCTCGGCCTGCGCCACGGCTATGGCCTCGGCTCCCAAGTACAGGTCGAAGAGGAAGGCGGTTGCCGCGAGCATCCCCGATAGGCCCCCAGGGGCGGACAGTTTAAACTCCCCTATCCCTCGACTGAGAGCCCAGCCGCCCCCAGCGTAAACTGCCAATACGGCCAGCACCACCACGGTGATGATGCTCTCGGCGGTCCCCACCTCCTTGACACCCCTGATGTTGATGGCCGTGAAGAGGACAACCATCAGGATGGCGGTTACCCTAACGTCGATGGGTGCAAGGTACGCGATGATGTAGGCGAAGCCTATGGCAGAGAGGGCGGAGTAGAACACGTTGCTGAACCACTCGAACCAACCGGTCAAGAAGGCGGGGAAGCCCCCGAAGGATGCCTTAACGAAGGTATACTCGCCGCCGGCCTGAGGGATAGTGGTGCCCAGTTCACAGTAGCTAAGCATAGTCAGCAGGCTCAGGATCCCGCAAAAGAAGACCACGATAACTATGGCGGAGCCGCAGAGGCCCGCCGCGTAACCTAGTATGACGAAGCCTCCTGCGCTCATGGCGCCCCCCATCCCCATCATCACTGCGCTGAAGAGGCCAAGCTCCCTCCTCAGCTGCGTCCTGCCCTTCATCGGGACCCCAACCACTCGCCGATAAGGGAGGCCCCGCTGATGATTGAGAAGGAGCCTAGGGCGAAGAGGAGCAGGAGGCAGAGGGGCAGTGCCTTCTCCAGTGCCACCACATCGCCTAGCAGGCTCTGGAGGGTTGCTCGGAGACCGAAGGAGTCGTGGATGAGGAAGTAGGCTAGGGCTATGGTGAATGCGCCAACCCCGCCCTGAACTATGCCGACCGCGAGGGAGAGGACTTCCCTAGCGCCCATGTGTCCTCACCTCCGAAGGAGCACGAGCCCCGCCGCCAAGTCGAGGATGCTGACCGTGAACAGCGCCCAGACGAGGAGTGGCCGGTAGCCAGCCTCCGTGAAGACCTCGAAGTCGATGATCCCGAAGAGAGCTAGGGCGAAGACTCCTATAACCAAGATTCCCACGAATATGAGGAGACCCCCAAGGGCCGAAGCAGCCCTGTGAAACCAGCTCAGCTTGGCCAACGTCCACACCCCAGATGGGGCCTCAACCCCTCGATTCTCATCAAACCCGAAACTCTATTTATCACTTTCCCTGTACGCCGCCCGTGCCGGAGTATTTAGAAAAATTCGAGAGTTGTGTAAACGTTAAACCTTGGCGTAAGGCGTATTGGCGGGGTTCAGTTTTTGAGGAATGTCAACTTTAAACCCGCATAAAATGTGTAGGCAAGCACGAGAATTAGGCCTTCCCGCCGTCGGAGTCCTGTCCTCCTTCTTAACAAGGTCAGTGCGAGCAATGCGAATAGGAACATGGCGGGGATGTCGAACTGTAACAAAATGGGGTCGACTTTGAATCCGGAGATCGTGGCTCCAATGCCTAAGGCGAAGAGGATGTCGCAGATGTTGCTTCCCACCAGGTTGCCGACCACCATGTCCTTACAGCCATTCCGCAGGGCGGATACGCTGAGGGTTAGCTCCGGCAAACTCGTGCCTAAACCGACCACCAACGCGCCCATGACTAGGGGTGAGATGTGCCACGCCTGAGCTAATTGGATGCCGCCTGTCACCACAGCGCCAGCCGCTGGGATGATGAGCCCGAACCCGGCGATGACCATCAGGACGCCAACGGAGTCCCTCACTTTAGGTCTCTCCTCATTCATCTTCGGGAGCGACGCTTCCCCCTTAGCGACGTAACAGAGGTACAGTAGGTAAGCTAGGATGAGGACCCACCCTTCCAGCTGCGTTATCTCGTAGTCTATGGCAACTAGGGAGAAGAGGGCTGCTGAAAAGATGAGCATAGTGCCTTCCCTTCTCAGCCCCCGCTGGGCTATGGGTAACCCTCCAATCAGCCCAATTATGCCCAGAATTAACGCGATCATGTTGGGGTAGGAGCCGACTTGATCTCCAATCACTACACTGGATGTTTCAATACCATTCAACCTGCCTAGGCCGCCTGCTATGCTCACCGCCATCTCTGGAAGGGAGGTTCCTACGGCGATGAGCGTCAGTCCGACGAAGAGGCCTGTAAGCCTGAAGAGGCAAGCCATCTTCTTGCAACCGAAAACAGTTAACTCTGAGCCTAGACAGATTCCCACTAAGCCAAGCACCAAGAGAGTGACCGGTTGAAGCCCCATGGTTCCCCATCACCAACTCTCCCTTTCTCAACAGGCGTCAACAACCTCACCAGCACACACCTTTGTGACCTTACGCCGTGCACAGTGATCCGGCCCATTACACGGTTGGCATACGCTAAAATAATTATGAAACCGGGATACTGGTTGACAATTAATACGCGGTAGGCATCTTTTCTTTAAACCTTCTATCATATCGGTATTCGAGACATGAACCCTTGTTGCGTCCCGTCCCACCTCGTCAGTAGCATCATTTATTTGCCCGGAAATGCTCTTAGGATTTCGGAGGCCGAGATATGAAGACTATTCAAAAGCAGATTCGTCTCGTGAGTAGAGGTGAGGGCGACATGATCGACTTGACGAGGGACGTACAGAAGGCTTTAGCCTCATCTGACGTTAGAGATGGAATCGTCACCCTCTTCGTCGCCGGGTCAACCGGCGCCATCACCACCATAGAATATGAACCTGGATTGCTACACGACTTTCCCGCCATGCTCGAAAGGGTAGTCCCCAAAAACATCTTTTATGAGCATGAAAGGCGGTGGCACGACGGAAACGGGCATTCCCACGTTAGGGCTGCTCTGATCGGCCCAAGCCTCACCGTTCCATTTAAGGATCAGAGGCTCACCCTGGGAACTTGGCAACAGATCGTATTTGTGGAACTAGATATAAGAGGCAGAAACAGGGAGATAATCCTTCAAATGTTAGGAGACTAAAAGATAAGGAAGGGAGGCCGACCTAGGGTTACAAGGTGGTTGGAAGCGTTGTTCACGCCTTGAAGATGCACTCGTTGCTAGAGTATCTTGCTGACTACTTTGTCAACCTTTATCTTGTGGGTTTCAAGTGCCAGTTCCTTCGGGTCCACTCCTAAAGCTAGGCTTAAAAGCTCTGAGTAGTGAATTATTGGCATGTCATAGACCTCATTGAATTTGCTTCTTACCTGCAGTTGTCCTATGTCAAGGGCGACGAAGCAGAAGGGGCAAAGGGTTGCGATGCAGTCAGCCCCAGCCTCGGCGGTGTTTATGAGTTTTTCTCTGGCTAGGTCAAGGGCGAGGTCGTCAGAATAGCCCCTTAAGAGGCCTCCGCAGCATTTCAGCTTATTTCGGTATTCGATGTTCTCCGCGCCCAATGTCTCAATTAAATCCTCAAGAACGCGTGGGCGTTCTGGGTCGTCGAGTTTCAGAAGCTCGCTGGGTCTAAGCGCGTGGCAACCGTAGAAGGCTGCTACTTTTATGTTGCTTAGGGGTTTGGAGACGCTTTGTTTGAGGCGCTTCAGTCCAATGTCGTCCATCAAGACTTGGAGGTAGTGTTTCACCTCTTTGCTACCTAGAAACTCCTTTCCGGCTTGGGACAAAACTCTGTTTATCTTCACCATAAGTTGCCTGTCAGCCTTCAGCATGGCGTTCGCCATGGCAAGAGACTCAAAACAACCGCTACACAATGTGACCAAGTTCAGGTCGGCCTCTTCAGCCAGGCAGATATTGTATGCAGCTACGGCTAGGCTGGTTTCTAAATCTATAGACTGCACTGGTGGAGGGGCACAACAAGTCATATTGGCTAAATCGACAAGCTCGATTCCAAGTTTGGCTAGAGCCTTCCTTGCTGATAACTCATAGTTTGGCTGACGGGCAGGTATAGTACAACCAAGAAACAGAGCGTAGCTTGTCATGACGTTTCCTCCTTCTTCTGTGGTAACTTATCAAACCCGGTGGCAGAAAGAATCCTTCTCAGGGCATCCACGCCCGTTGGTTGAAGGGGCGGTAAGCCTAGGGCAGGCCTTTTATTCTCTACAAATTTGGAAACCTTCACTATACGACCTTCGTTAAAGATTGCAGATGTAAACTCTGAATAAATATTTGGGCTGTAACCATCCTTTAAGGCAATGTTTCTCAGCGCGTAGATCAAGTCAGCTATTTCAACCTTTTGTGGGCATCTTTCTTGGCAGTTGTAACACGAGCAGCATAACCATATGGCTTCGCCTGAAATCACTTCATCCCTTTCTCCTAAGAGCGAAAGTTCGATTACCTCTTTGGGATTGAAACGCGGGGTGATTTTTGCCACTGGACAACTGCTGGCGCATGTTCCGCACTGGTAACATCGTCTTATGGTTTCTCCGCCTAAACGGCTTGCAACTACATCAGAGAATGCTAGGTTGGTTTCCTTTTTCACACGCTCCATTTTACACCTCACCCTTAAAGACCTTCCATTATTCGCAATTGACCCAACTTTTCCAATCGTTCAGTCATCGTTTGTGCAGCCTCGGCGAACTTGTCTCCTTCTATGAATACCATGTTGAACATCTCCAACCTCTCCGGCTCTATACCGTACTCTTTCAGCAGCATCCTAGCAAGTTCTACCTTCTTTTCAGCCATCTGACTTCCGACCTCATAGTGGCAACCGTCACTTTTACATCCCACAACCATAACCCCTTGAGCACCCGCTTTGAAGGCCTCCAGAAATTGGTGGATCTGCAGGATGCCCGTGCAGGGGACCTTCATGACCCTTACGTTAGCTGGATACCGCATCATAGCCATACCTGAAGAATCCACAACAGTGTGACCGCACTCTAAACAGCATATAGCTAGAACCAGAGGCTTCGACGTTCCGTTTATGGACATGAGCGCCCTCATCTGGGCGAGCATCTGTTTTGGCCTCGAATGCCTAAGCTCGATGGCGTTGACGGGGCAAGTTCCCACGCAGATACCGCATCCTTCACATAGGAGGTCGGATATCCGAGCGACGAAGTGTCCTTCTGTCGTCGGCTCCAAACTTATCGCGCCGTAAGGGCAAGTGACCGGACAGAACTCACAGTCACCGCAGTATTCTTCGTTGACTACGGCAGTTCTCTGATCTTTAACTACCTTGCCGGCGGTCAAGAACTTCGTGGCCTTTATGGCCGCTGAGTGAGCATGCAGGGAAGTTGTCGGTGCGTCCTTCGGGAAGGTTGCTCCTCCACAGAGGTATATCCCCCTCAGCTTAGTCTCTGTCGGTCTGAGTTTAGCATTGTACTCCTTAAAGAACCCATCTTGATCCAACTCTAAGCCCAACATCTCAGCGAGTTCTCTGGTGTCCTCAGCCGGCACCATAGCGGGAGCCAACACCACCAAGTCAGCTTCTAATTCTAGGAAGCGCTTCAGAAGGCCGTCCTCAACATCGACGATTAACTTGTTCGTCTCTGGGTCCCGTGAGATTTCAGTGGGCCTGCCCTTGACGAACTTTACTCCCATCTCCCTGGCCCGCTCGTAGTAATCTTCGTGTTGTCTTCCTGTGGTTCTTACGTCTATGTAACATATAGTAATGTCCGTGTCGGGGTAGGCTGTTTTGATCAACGAGGCGTGTTTCAGTGAGATCATACAGCAGATGCTCGAACAGTAGGGTTGGTAACGCCTATCCCGCGAACCCACACACTGGATCATAACGATCTTCTTGGCAGGCTTGTGGTCTGAAGGTCTAATGATCACGCCGCCTGTGGGGCCGAAGCCGTCAATCATCCTAGCAAGTTCAAGGTTGGTTATGACGTCTGGGTAGTCACCGTAATGGTACTCCTTTATGACGGTGGAGTCGAACTCCTGGAAGCCGGTGGCAATTATTATGCTGCCTACGTTTAGGGTTATCCGTTCACTTTTCTGGTCCAATTCGATTGCGTCGGTGGGACAAACCTCAACGCATTTGGCGCAGTCTTGGAGTTTGCAGGCGGTTTCGTCGATGACGTAGACGGGTGGATGAACGTTCGGAACGTTCATGTAAATGGCTTTGCGGGTTTTCAGCTTTGCATTGTACTCGTCTGGTACTTCCACGGGGCAGACGGTAGTGCACAGATCGCATCGAACACATTTCAGTTCGTTAACGTATCTTGGTCTCTTCTCTATGGTGACCCTGTAGTTTCCAAGAACTCCTTCTATGCCTACGACCTTGGAGTTGGTCAGTATGTTCAGGTTGGGTATCTCGCTGAAACCGGAACGGTATACGCACTTCCGGGATGTATGGGTAATGGTTTTCACATCTGAAGCTGGAGATTGTATGCATATGGCACAATCGTCAGTTGGGAAGAATCGACCTGCACGGGCAGCTAAGCCTCCCAGAAACGGCATCTTTTCAACTAGGTTCACTTCAAACCCCAAATCCGCCAAATCTACAGCTGCCTGAATACCGGCTATACCTCCACCTATGACCAAGACAGATTTGACGGCTGGAAACTCAAGCCTCTCTAATGGTTCAAGAAGCTTCGCGCGTTCGATGGCTGCTAGAAGCATGGCCTTGGCTTTTTCGGTGGCTTCTGAGGGTGTCTCCCGATGGGGCCACGCGCAGTGGTCTTTGAGGTCGATGACCTCCACCAAATAGGGGTTTAGGCCTGCTTCTTCAACTGCTTTAACGATATTCACCTCGCTCAGCTTCGGGAGGCCCTCCGCAACGACGACTCTGTTTATTTTTCCATCTTTGATGGCTTCTACGATTGTTTGTAGTCCTTCGCCACGCCAAAACTCGCTGCCCCTCTTGACAAGAGCCACGCCCGAAACTTTTTTGACGTAATTGGTTAGCGTATTGAAGTTTAAAATTTCAGGGAGCTGGTTTCCGCAGTCGGAAAGGAATACTCCAACTTTAGCTTCGTCCATTTTTAATCCTTCACCTTCTTATCTTTTTCAACAGACTTTTTTCGTTATCGTAAATCTCAATTTCCAAGGGCATCTGACCGATGGCGAAGTGGGTGGCGCAAGCGAAGCACGGGTCGTAGGCTCTGAAGGCCATCTCCACCCTGTTCAGCAGCCCATCGCTAACTTTACCGTTGCGTATAAGGCCTTTCGCAGCGTCTCTTATTGACATGCAGATGCCCGGTGTGTTGTGGGTTGTAGCCACAATCAGGTTGACTTTCTTGGCTAAGGCCTCTTCATCCAAAATATAATGGTGAATCAGGGTGCCCCTGGCGGCCTCGACAATTCCGACACCTTCGCTTGGCTTTCCGGGTTCGTTCCTGATGTCCTTGCTCGTTATCTCCTCATCCGTGACCAACTCCAAGGCCCGTTCGGCTGCGTACAAGAGTTCTATCAGCCTAGCCCAATGGAAGGCTAAGGTGGCGTGAACAGATTTCCCACCGAGAACCTTGTACATCCTCTCGTATTCTTCCTGGGCTAGGGGCGTTGCCATGCCTTCTGCGGCGTTCAGTCTTCCGAGGGGTCCAACCCTGTAGATGCCGCTGCCAGGTCCAGCCACTAAGCCTCTCCATCCGACCTTCTTTAGGTAGGGCAGTTTAACGTAGGTCCAAGGTTCAACATGTTCTTCGATTATGTCCAAGTACTCTGAGGGAGCGAACTTCACAAACTCCTTTCCTTCCGGATCAACCACCCGAACGGCGCCATCGTAAAAGTTCACCTTGTTCTCTTCGTCGACCAAACCCATGTAATAGGTCTTTAAGGTGTAAGGGTCGCTTTTGATCATGTTTACGTATTCAACGTTCTTGAGGACGACATCATCGAAGAGTTTCAGGGAAAACCTGGCGAATTCGACGCAACTTCTAATCATCCTTTCGATCTCTCGCTGCTCCTCCTTAGACAAAGCCTTTGCGATGCCGCCTGGTAAAGCGCTGACGGGGTGGGTTGGCCTGCCTCCGATTATGGCTGTTATCTTCTGTCCATAGGCTCTGTGCTTTATCACTTCTTTGCCGATTTCTAAGCCTGTCTTTTCTATTAATCCAAGGATGTTTCTCTTCGCTGGTGGTGCGTCTGGTCCTACAACGAAGTCGGGTCCGCCTAAAAAGTAGAAGTGGAGTATGTGATCGTAGATGATGTAACCACAATATTCAAGTTCTCTCAGTTTCTTAGCCGTTTCCGGCGGTTCCACGCTGAATGCCGCGTCTACAGCCTTTGCGCCTGCCATGTGGTGTGCAACTGGGCAGACTCCGCAGATTCTGGTGGTTATGATGGGAAGGTCTTCAGCCCTTCTTCCCTCGCAGAACCGTTCAAACCCCCTCAGCTCCGGGACTTGTAAGTAGGCGTTTTCCACGTTTCCCTCAGCGTTTAGGAATATGGTGATTTTGCCGTGGCCTTCCAGCCTTGTGATGGGGTCTATGACTATCTCTTTCATTTCATCACCTTCCTCCGGAGGATGGAACGGGCGAGAGAGTACTTGTAGAAGGTTCCCATCGGATCCACAACCTGGTCTACGACTTCCG